>Ga0209270_1000239_pt1 | contig 135244 bp, 109 predicted proteins | sample MTBAKSrepl1MetaG_FD_187456 | JGI IMG/M metagenome (GOLD analysis project Ga0209270, IMG submission 187456) | Enrichment culture microbial communities from Arthur Kill intertidal strait, New Jersey, USA, that are MTBE-degrading - MTBE-AKS1... | ecosystem: Environmental > Aquatic > Marine >... | reverse complement strand
ACAAATTGCGTTTTTTATACCCTCACCCCGACCCTCTCCCAGAGGGCGAGGGGGATGTAGGAAATCGCAATTTATGACCGCACGCAGTATACGTGCCTTGTCCGCCGCAAGGGGGTGTGCGTTGCGGGGGGGGGGCCAACAGCTCGATGCCGATTCCCCTATGCGCTCCGGAGGGAGCAGACAGAGCAGCAGCGACGATCCTTATGCCTGTACTGAACGTTGCCTGACTCGGCGACCAGGAGGCGCGGTATATCTTAAGGGGGTAGGCAGTGACGGATACCGAAAACCACATCCTGGAAGAAGCCCTCCTCAGGACGGTTCAAGGCTTCATAGAACGCAGAGACAGCCAGGGGCTGCGGCAGGCCCTGGACCGCGTGCGCCCCGCCGACCTCGCGGACCTGCTGGAGCACCTGGAGTCTGAGGCGCGGCTTTTCGTCTTCAACCTCATGGACCCGGAAGGGGCGGGGGAGGTCCTCGCGGAGATCCAGCCGCCGGTTCAGGAGCGCCTTCTCAGCGACCTGGACAACGAGAGGCTCTCGGCCATCGTGCAGGAGCTTCCTCCCGACGAGGCTGCGGACCTGGTAGGGGGGCTCCCCCCGGAACGTGCCAGGGAAATCATCGATGCCGTGGGAGAGGAGGTATCCGAGGAACTGGAGAGGCTCCTGCCGTACCCCGAAGACTCGGCGGGGGGCATCATGACTCTGGAATTCGTGGCAGTGAGGGCCGACGCCAACGTCCAGGACGCCATAGACACCGTACGCGCGAAGAGAAGGGAGGTGGAAAAACTTTACTATACCTGGGTGGTGAACGATTCGGGGCAGCTTGTGGGCGTTCTCTCCCTCAAAGAGCTGATCCTGGAGCCTCCCGAGCGCAAGATCGCCGAGATCATGAATCCCGACGTCATATGGGTGGACGTTCACAGCGACCAGGAGGAAGTGGCCCGGAAGGTGAAGAAATACAACCTGGTCAATGTCCCTGTGGTGGACGCAGGCCACCGGTTGGTGGGACGGATCACTTACGACGACATCATGGATGTCGTGACGGAAGAGGCACACGAGGACATTTCGCTGATGGGCGGGGTGATCGATCAGCAAATCGGCGAACATTCCACCGTGAAGATATCCAGGGCTCGTTTGCCCTGGCTCATCCTGGGTCTATTTGGGGGAATCATCGCGGCGGCGGTGGTTCATCGTTTCGAGGCGTCTTTGGAGAAGATCATCGCCCTGTCCTTTTTCTTCCCTGTGCTCATGGCCATGGGGGGCAACACCGGCACCCAGGCGGCCACCGTGGTGGTGAGGGGACTTGCCACGGGCGACATCATGCCCGTGCACATGGCAGGACGCCTGTGGGTGGAATTGCGGGTGGCCGTTGTCAACGGGCTCATATGCGCCGTTCTCCTGGGGACGGTGGTGGGATTGTGGTTGGCGAACTACCGGCTGGGCGCCGTCGTGGGTCTCGCCGTGCTGACCATTGTGCTCTACTCGGGGATGGTGGGGACGGCCGTGCCGCTTCTACTCAAGAGATGGGATGTGGACCCGGCCCTGGCCACGGGGCCCTTCGTCACCACCTCCAACGATATACTCAGCCTCCTGATCTACCTGTGCCTCGTGACCCTCCTCCTGTGAGCGTCCACGGGCGAGCCGTCAGCGGTTCCCGCTTGTTTCCGGGGCCAGGGAACCATGGATGTCGCGGATAATGCGATCCGACACCCGGGCCATGGCGCGGCTCATGGCGCCCGCAACGGCCCTGGGGTTTTTCATCTCGGCCCGCTCCACGGCCCGGTAGCTCCTTTGCCACAACGCGCCTTTGCCGGAGCCCGCTTCCCGTTCGCGCACCAGGGTGACGGTCAGCTCCAGGACCGCCTCCCACGCGGCCTGCCCATCGTGCTCGTAGAAAGCTTCCACCGTGCCCTCCAGGGCGAAACCGGCCCTGAGGGTGGAGCCGTAGGGAAGCACGGCATCGAAGAGTCCCGCCTCCTGCAAATCGCGACGGAGCAGATCCGTTATCATGTCTGCCGGATTGGTCCACCAAAGATGGTAGACGTAAGCTTCGCGCTCGTAGTCCCGCTCCCTGTAAATCATCTGCTGGAAATTGTACGTCGGGGAGACCGAGAACCGACCTATCCTCAACACATGCCCCAGGGGCGCGAGCCCCTTTGCCGTAGGCGGGGCGTATTCGAGGACATAGCGTGTGGTCTGGGGCGGTGACTTGGACCACACACCGCATCCCAGGACGCTCCAGAGGCTCAGCAGGAGAAGGAATATTTTATTCATCGCTCTTCCACCTTCCGAGGCCTCGGCGGTTGGGACCATAGCAAGCGCGAAGGCTGGGCGGAAACCTGCTCGAGGAGACGGTCGAGCTTCTCGGTGGCCTGCGCCAGATTGCCGGCTGCGGCAAGAAGGTGCCCCTGGAGGCTGGCCAGCCCCGAACCGGTCCCATCCACCAGGTCCCCGCCGCGCTCCAGCATGCCGGCCGCCTCCCGGGCGGCCTTTATAAGGTCCTCCAAGGCCCGATCCAGTGTGCTGCGATTGCTCGCGAGCATTTGTTCCACCTGCCCCACCGACCCCTCGAGACGGGAGAGCACCTTGCGGGCATCGGCCACCGCACCGGCCAGTTGCGGCGCCGTTTGCCGGAGGGATTCGACGATGCTCTCCAGCTTGCCGCTTTCCAAAAGGGCGCCCACACGATCGAGGGAGCCGGACAACTTGTTGGAAAGCTCGGGCACGTCCGCGCCGTGAACAACCTGTTCCAGTGTGGCGAGAGTGCTCCTGAGCTGTCTCACCGCCCCGGCAAGGTCCATGGACTGGAGCTGTGTGAACACCTGTTCTATGCCCTGAAAGAAGCGGCTGATTTCCGAGGGCTTCGAGGCTAGAACAGGGTAGGGGGCCTGAAAGGTGAGCGGGGGGGAAAGGTCCGGTTTTCCGTCTTCCTTGAGATCAAGCTCGATGAACATGATCCCGGTGATGCCCACCGATTTCAACTGAGCCACCATGCTGTCCTGGGGTGTGACGTCGGGTTCGATCTTGAGGATCACCTCCACCAGCTTGCCGTCCGGGGCCACACCGATGCCGTTGACCCGGCCGATGGGCACGCCCCGATACTTGACCACCGAGTCCTCGTTGAGGCCCTGTATGGACTCGTTGAAGTAGACGGCGAAAAACCGCCCCTTTTCCAGATAGCGAGACATCCCGAGCACTATGACCGCGGCTGCGGCCAGAACGGTGCCGCCCAACACGAACAGGCCCACCGCAAACTTGGTTCTTATGCTTGCCATGAGGTCGTCGCCTCTTCCTCGCTTCCCAGGGCCGGCGTCTCGGGGTTGAAGAACCTTCGTACGTTGGAATCCGTGCTCTTTTCCTTCAGGTCCCGGGGAGGGCCCTGGGCCACGATGCCTCTGCGTCCCTTGTCAAGAAACACCACGCGCTGCGCTATCGCGAAGATACTGCGCAGCTCATGGGTCACAATGACCATGGTGGTGCCGAAGACCCGGTTCAGACGACCGATGAGCCTGTCCAGATCGGCGGAGGTGATGGGATCCAGCCCCGCAGAAGGCTCGTCGAAGAAAAGGATTCTGGGATTCAAGGCCATGGCCCGTGCGAGCCCCGCGCGTTTTCTCATCCCACCGCTCAGTTCCGAGGGCAGGTGATCTTCATAGCCCTCGAGGTGCACCATCTTGAGCTTTATGCGCACCAGGCTGCTCAATGCCTGTTCGGAAAGGTCCGTGTGCTCGCGCAGGGGAAGGGCCACATTTTCCCCCACGGTCATGGATCCGAGCAGGGCGCTTTCCTGGTACAGGATCCCGATACCGCGCAGCAGCTTTCTGTACACCGCGTCGTCGCACCTGGTGATGTCGTGCCCGTCCAGCAGGACGCGTCCGCCGTGGGGCCGGTGCAGTCCTATCATGTGCTTCAAAAGGGTGCTTTTCCCGCACCCGCTCGCCCCTGCAATGACGACGATCTCCCCCTCGCGCACCTCCAGGCAGACCCCTTCGAGAACCGTGGCGGCCCCGTACCGTGCCGTCAGTTCCTCCACCCGGATGATGACGCGTCCTCCCATGTTCAGTTCCAGTAGAGCTGCACGACGGCGAAGACCGAATCCCAAAGAATGACAAGGAAGATACCGCTGACCACGGCAGATGTGGTGGCGGCGCCCACCGCACTCGGCCCCCCGCGCACCTGGAACCCCCGCAGACAGCTTATCCACACGATGTTTGCGGCAAAGAAGCCGCTTTTGAAAAGGCTCCACAGAACATGATCGAGCTTGAGGGCGTCCAGCGTCTGGCTCACATAGGTACCGTAGGTCAGATCCAGAAGCAAGACGCCCACGGTCAGCCCCCCGAAGATGGCGAACAGATCGGCGAAGATGGTCAGAAGAGGCACCATGGCCAAGGCCGCCAGCAGCTTGGGCACCACCAGGAAGCGGGTGGGATCGAACCCCATGGTGAAAAGGGCGTCCACCTCTTGGGAGATCTTCATGGTGCCGATCTCCGAGGCGAAGGCAGATCCGGACCGGCCGGCCACCAGAATGGCCGTGATGATGGGGCCCAGCTCGCGCACCATCGCCAGGGAGACCAAGGAGGCCACGTAGATCCCCGCCCCGAACTGTTTGAGCTGTACCGAGGACATGAAGGCGAGGATAAGGCCGAGCAGGAAGCTGATGAGCCCCACGATAGGAAGGGCGTCCACACCGACCTGGCGCATGGCCACCAGGGTGTCGCCCCCGCGCAGACTCCCGGGGCGGCGTACCATATAAAGGACCGCCAGAAGGACGGAACCGCTGAAGGAAACGGCGTACTTGAGATCCCGGGCCTGCTTGAGGGCCGCATCGCCCAGTGCCACCAGCGGATTGGGAAGCTTCTTGTGGGCAAGGGGCGGTGCATCGCAAAGGGCCTGGATTTGGAGAAGGCTCAACACCTCGGCCACGGCCCCCCGTGCAGGGCGGATGATCGTGCACAGGCCGCTGCCCTTGAGAACGCGGCGGTGTATCTCCACCAGGATGAGGGCCCCGAAATCGTCCAGATAGGTCACCTGCCCGAGATCGATGCGTATGTGGGGATGGGGCAGTCTCTCCAGGTCCTTTCCCAGGCCCTCGAGGAGGCTGCGGTAAGCGGTCTCATCGAGCCGCCCCTTCAACGCAAGGGTCGCCTGGCCGGCGCTGTCCTGCACCATCTCGTAATAGGCCCCGAACCCCTTTTCCGGCTCCGGGGCGCCGTTATTCATCGCCACACCCTTTCATCTCACGGGGACCATGTTTGCCAGTTCTTCCTCTATGGACCGAAGACGCTCCCTGTCGTAATCGGTTCCCATCTCCCCGTCGGCGCGTTCTCCGATGCGTGTCCGCAGCCTCTGGATCGCCTCTTCCATGGCCGCGAGGGATTGGAGCATGGCGTCTCTGGGGTCCGGCCCCGTGGGCACCGCCGCGGGCTGCACCACTTCCAGCTCACGTGGCCTGAGCAGAAGAGACTCCCTCCACCTGGGTATGTGTGCCTTGAGGCCGAATCGTTCATGGATCTTTTCTGCCAGGGTCCTGCTGGCGACCGCTTCCCCGTGCACCACGAAGATAGTGGGGCGCGATTCCTCGAAGTGGCCGATCCACTCCAACAGGTCCTGCTGGTCGGCATGGGCCGAAAACCCCCCGATGGTAAAGACCCTGGCCCGAACCGTGACGTCTTCACGGAATATCTTCACCTGCTTGGCCCCATCCACGATCCGGCGCCCAGTGGTGCCTTCGGCCTGGAAGCCGACGAGCACGAGGCTCACCCCCTCCCTCCAGAGGTTGTGCTTGAGGTGGTGTTTGATCCTTCCCGCGGTGCACATTCCGTTGCCCGCTATGACTATGGCAGGCCCGGATCGCTCGTTGATGGCCATGGACTCCGCAGTGCTCGCTGTGAAGCGAAGGATCGGCATGTCAAAAGGATCGAACCCTTGTTCCACGATGGCCCGGGCCTCTTCGTCGTAGTAGGCTTTGTTCTTGCGGAAGATCTCGGTGGCCTTGATGGCGAGGGGGCTGTCCAGGTAGACGGGAAGATCGGGAAGTTGGCCTGCCCGGTAGAACTCCCCCAGCACGTAAAGGATTTCCTGGGTCCTTTCCACGGCAAAGGCGGGGATGAGGACCTTTTCCCCCTTGGAAGCGCTGTAATGGATCGCTTCGAGAAGCTCGGCCTTGCTTTCCTCGAACGACCGGTGCAGGCGGTTGCCGTAGGTGGATTCTATAAACAGGTAATCCGCATTGAAAATCTCGTGGGGATCGTTGACTATGAGCTGGTCCTTTTTCCCCAGATCGCCGGAAAACACGACCTTCAAACACACGTCGTTTTCGTCGATCCACAGCTCCAGTATGGAGGAGCCGAGAATGTGGCCGGCATTGCGAAGGCGTGCCTTCACCCCTTCGGCCACCTGGAGCACCTTGTCCCGCTCCACGGGCTGGAAGAGCTCCAGGCTCTTCTCCGCATCCTGTGTGGTGTAAAGGGGCTCGACCCCTTGCCTTGCCTGCCGCTTGTTTTTCCTGGTCTGCCACTCGGCGTCCATCTCCTGTATGTGGGCCGCGTCGAGAAGCAGTATCCTTGCCAGTTCCGCCGTGGGCTCGGACGTGGTGATGGTTCCGGCAAAACCGTCCTTGACCAGTTTCGGGATCCTGCCGCTGTGGTCGATGTGTGCGTGTGTCAGAAACAGGGTGTGGATGGCGGAGGGATCGAACCCCCAATCCTGCCGGTTGCGAGCCTCCATTTCCGTTCCTCCCTGGAAGAGCCCGCAGTCCACCAGTATCTTGTGGCCCCCCGCGCTTTCGATGAGGTAGCTCGAACCCGTCACGCCCCCTGCGCCCCCGAGGCAGGTCACCTTGATCATGAAACCCTCCTTTCACTGCCCCTGTGTACCGCCGGGGTCAGGTCCGCTCCTTGCCCATGCCGCCCATCGGCAACAGTGCCCTGGCGGCTTCCCGCTGGTCATCCCCCCTGCCTGCGTCTCGGCGTGCCGGCAAAAGAACCACGGAGAAAACGATCATGGGAACGGGCTGTTAAAGATAGCCGCTCGAAAGCGGTGTTGCAAGACCCGTTGCCGGGTTCCTTTCTTGGCTCCTTCGCCCCACGGTCTTTGACAGACCGGCAAGGTTGGTACTAAAATAACATCCAAAAATCGCGAACCGTACAAGACGGATGCACCACCGTACCCTGGTACATCACGAATCCCCAAAGGGTTGTTGCGGGTTGCCGTTGCACGAGCAGGGCAACCCCCGAAGGCAGGAGACGGCAAGGCCGCCTGGAGCTTCGTGCCCCGGCTGAACGAAAATGAAAGACTACTACCACATACTGGGCCTGCAACCGGGGGCCGGTGCGGAAGAGATCAAGAAGGCTTACAGGCATCTGGCCTTTCAGCATCATCCGGACCGGAATCCGGGCGTAGGGGGTGCGGAGGAGAGATTCAAGGAGATCAGCGAGGCTTACGCGGTCCTCATGGACCCGGTGAAAAGGCGCGAGTACGACCTTGCCCGGGGCGGGGCCCAAGGGGGCAGGGCCGGTGAAACCCGCTTTCGCTACACCCAGGAAGAGATCTTCCGCGACCTTTTCGGAAGCGCCCAGGCCCAGGGGATCTTCCAACAGCTCTTTCGTGAGTTCGAACGCGCGGGGTACCGCACGGACAAGCGCTTTTTCGAGCACGTCTTTTTCGGCGGCCGAGGGTACGTATTCGGCGGCGTTTTCTTCTTCGGTCCCTTTGGATCGCGGCAGCAGGCCCTTTCGGGCCGTCGGAGACCGGATGGGGTGCCCCATACCCGGGCCCCCTCCCTGCCGGGGGCCGGCATGCTGCGCCGTCTGGGACAAAAGGTGGGCCGGTTCCTCGGTGCGACCCCCGCGCTGCCGCTGGAGCACGGAGACCGAAATAAACGGCAGACCCTCTATCATCTTTCCCTTTCGCCCGAAGAGGCCTTGCGCGGCAAGGAGGTGGACATCGCCCTGAAGGTCAGGGGGCAGCGGGAAAAACTGCGGGTGCGCATACCTGCGGGTGCGCGGGACGGGATGCGGCTGCGGCTCAAGGGAAAGGGGAAATCCGAAGCAGGGGAAGGGGGAGACCTTTTTCTCGTGTTGCACGTGAGCCCTTCGTGACATGCGAGCTCGGCTTTTCCCTTGTCTGTGAAGGGGCCCGCCGCCAGCCCAGATCGGTTTTTTTGACTTGTGCGCTCGCAGCCTACGATTTGGTTTCAGGTCTCGCAGGATGAGGGCCCGATCGCGCCCGCTTCACCGGTTAGGCATTGATCCTGGTTGCTGCCACTCGGGCCGGTGGGGAGGCGAACCCCGCAAGTCCACCGCCGTCACCGAGCGGTGGTTGACATTCCTCGCCGCACATCTGTGGATGCACCGGAATGTGTCCCCCGAACCACCAGAAGAGCTTGCGCAGAATACATTTATCCGAGAAGTCCCCAGGCGTGTCATGCCTCAAAGGAAGCGCCTTGGAGGACCTTCTGTCGTTTAACCGGCTTGCACCGCTTCTGTGGCTTTCAACAAAATATGCAGCAGTTCCATGATTTGACATTCCTGAGGATATTGTTTATTGGTGATGCATTAATCTCACGTGAAGAAGCTGGAAGCAAGAAGGCCCCCACGTCAACAGGAGAAAGGCATTTTGACGATAATTATCAGACTGGTGGCGATAATCTTAAATGGGCTCGCTCAAGAAATGACTTCCCTTTTTGATGCGTCGATCCATCACGTCCGGCAGCGTTTCTCAACGGTTCACTAGCACAATTTATTCGCCAGCGCCGTGCCACACGTGCGCCTCGAGTCTCGAAAACGTGAACTTATTCTTTCGCACGCCCTAAGGTGACAACGACCTCGACCCTCCTTTGGGCCCGCACTGCCTCCTGGTGCGCCATCGGCCCCAGGGTGCCCCCCGCCAAGGGCATGGGACTTCGCCCTTGGAGTGAGATGGGATAATCGGCCCATAAGGATGATCGAATCCGAAACCGTGGATGCAATGAACACTGAAAGGTGAAAGGAGCGTCGAAAATGAAGAAATGCTGTTTGATCATCGGTCTCCTGGCGATCACTTTACCAGGCATCGGTTGTGATGTTCTTAAGAGCAAGGAGCCGATTCCCCAGGCTGCCATCACCGAAATTTATGCACTGGGTGAAACCAGAAGCTGGCTCTACGGTGAATACGTGGAGGTAAAGGCAGTCCAAGAAAGACCGGATTCTTGTTACATAATGATTTATGTGAAATCCCTTCCAGAAAAAGTCACCACGCCCGAAGAAATTTTGGACAAGGCGAGAGTATTTACCAGCACCTTTCTCAAAAGCGCCGTCAAAGTACTCGACAGGCATAAGATCAAACGGGACGTATCTGTATGGGCTCAGTTCCCATTGACGGAGGGAGGGGTGGATATTTTGGGCCATTCCCGGTACGTGGCCAAGGATGGCTCCTTTCATGATTTCGAGCGGTTCGAGCGCACCAAGTAGAGACCTGACGAACGCATTTGCGGGGCTGCAAGCTTTTCACCGTTGGCATCCCGCAAAGGCCTGACCGGGAACCGCATCCAGGGTAAGGAGGTGGTGCGCCCATGCGCCTCCATGCAAAGCCCAGGGCCCTGTGCTCCTCAACGCGCCGAGATGTGCTCCTTGAGCCACCGGATGAGATAATCGAAATCGTCGAAATGGATGTTCTGTTCGGTCTGCTCGGGGCACCTGCGGGCCACCATGTCCTCGATGCGCACATGGCCGAGCAGTTGGCCGCTTCCATCGTACTGGTACAGGGAATAGATCGTGCGGGTGCACTCGTTGAGGTACCGGGTTTCGTAAACCGGCTCTCTCAAGTATTCGAAATAGACCGAGCCGTCCGCCCTTCTCACCGGATGGGGCTCGTCCCGGTACCCCACGAGCGCGGAGTATGGATTGTACCGCTTTTCCGTCACGATTTTCGGGCTCGCCACAAGGGCCATGTCCACAGCGGCAGCCCGGATGAGCTGCCTGAGCTGCCTCTCGCGGTCAAACCCTATGAGTTTCCCGTCCGCGGGAGAGACGACTTCCACCCCGGTCAGCTTCACCTCTTGGCGCAGCTTCTTGACCTGCGAGGCAAAAAGACCCGGCACGTACTCGCAGACCAGGAACCGTGCGCCTTCCCCGAGCTTGAGCGATTCCATGTGTATGGGTCTGGAGGTCTTCGAGCAACACCCTGCGAGAATAAAAAGCGCTGCAAGGGAAGCAACGCTGATCCAAACGATCCTTTTCATCCTTTTCCCGTCCCCGAGGTTTTCAGAACGATGCACACTGAATTCTCCGGCCCTGATCACAACTTCGGGCCTTGATCACCGTTTGGGGCCACGTCCGACCAAGTGCGCAAAACGGTGTTTTTGGTGGGCAGTGCCCACCCTAGGAAAGCCCCAGTTCAGGAGTGGAGCCAAGCATGCGAGAAGGCGTCGCCCAACGTGAGGCTGGCACAAAGCGAGACTTGGCCGGCCGGAATGACCATCAGGGCGCAACTTCCTCCACAAGAGGAAGGCGCGTTGCGCCTCAGAGCATAGAGCTGCACGAATCGTTGGCACAGCATCGTGTTCGTCCTCTGTGTCACAGGCACATCGGGCCGCAGGGTGTTCAGTCAGGGTCCATGAACTGCATGTCTCTTCCCACTTTGAAGTCTTTGATCTCAGATGTCATCTTCAGGATCCTGTTCATGGTCCTGGGCCCGAGCCCTCCAGGGATGTGCCAGCCAGGCCTGAATTCGTATGATTTCTGCGGCGCACGGACCGCATCGTCGGGGTAGAGTGCATCGAGGAGACGCGGCATGCCGCCCAGCACCCCGGCGACCGCAACGATCGGTTCATCGATTGGCCATGGAGGAAACGGGACGCGTGCCGGCTCGGAATATCGATACGGGCTGTTGGCAAATCGGTCATTCGAGGCAGGGACCTGGCGGAGAGGAGAGGCGGTTCACTCCTTGAAAGCCAGGAAGTTAACTGCGTCGCCCTGCTTCACTCGTGACGCCTTCTTTTTTCTTGACACTTACTTTACGTTTTGATAGCCGATGATTCAATAAATCATTTTCGATCCGTTATTCGGGTTTGTCTCGAGATTCGGCATGTTTCCCCACTCTTGAGGTATTCTCTTTAGCAAAAAGCAGGGTCGCAGACTTTCTCATTTCAAAACACAACCCTTCTTACTGCGCAGTTGCCTTCACGAAAGGCCGGTCGGCATCTGCCATAACCAGGCGTTCAATATATCGGTCCCTGCCCGCCTGAGGAGAAACATTCCCGGAACGGTCCTCAGCCCCTCTGGGCGGTGGACCTGCTGGCGGCGACCCGGCAACTGCCCTTGAATCCGCGCAGGGACAGTGCCTGACACTTGCGCACGACCGCAGGGAGGCCCCTTGGAGCCATGGCAAGCCGAGAGTCTTTCGAAAACCTGATTGAAGGGCTTGCCGGCGCAGTGGTGGAAGCGCAGCGCCGCATCGAAGACCGTCAGCTCCTCAACGTGCTGAGGTACTTCGATAAGGATCGCCGTCCGAAAACCCTCGATGTACGGGTACCTTCGCCGGACCCTTACGCCGACGCCTCTCAGGACGTGGTCTACCGTGTCCCACTCCTGCCGTTGATCGCCGGCAGTCTGCTCAGGATCAAGGAGGTGGAGATTCAGTTCGATGCCGACCTGGTGGGGGTCCAGAATGGAAAAGACGACAAGACGCCTCCGAGCCAAGCCGACAAGGACGGGGAAAAAGGCCGAAAACCCACCGACAAGGGCAAAGAGGTGAGCGTGGACATCCGCGGCGGTCTGCTCAAGGGTCGTACGGGCACGGTTCATGTCGTACTGAAGGTCGAAGGCCGGGAGCTCAGTGAAGGGATGGCCCGGCTCGTGGACCGTCTCATTCAGGTGCAGGCCGACGTCAAGCCTGAATGATTTCCCAAGAATAACCGGCGCCTACCTCTTGAAGGGATAGTGGCAGCCAGGGCAAGACCCATTTACCCTGTATACTGCACGCGTGCTATGCCCTCACACCGTCCCTCTCCGAGAGGGCGAGAGGAATACAGGACATCGCAGTTTCTGACCGCACGCAGTATAGAAAGGTCTCGGAGATACTCGGTCGCCGAGGACGTCTTTCAAAGTATGGGCAGCGGCCTGCGCAAAGAGGGCAGCCTGGGCCGGTTGCGGGCGGGCGAACTTGGGCGGGCTTCTGCATGCCAAGAAGGGCAGATGCTGCGATTACGTCGTCTTCTTCTTGGAGAGGGGCGGGGTGAGGGTTTGCAGAGAGCAGTTTGTGAACGCGGGACACATGAGAAACCGTTTAGGCACATCACCGAAGGGAGGAAGGAATCATGGCTGATTTGGTGAACATGTCGGATCAGTTCAAGGGCCTGCCCATGGACAGTCTGATCGGCGGACCGCTGACGGCGGCGTGCGATGCCCAAATCAAACTGGCCAACGCAACCGCCCAGTTTATCAAGGTCGTGGGCTTCGAGCCGGATCCCAGCGACCCGGCGAAGCTTGGCAGTACGAGGACGGCCTTGTTCAAGTTCAAACGTCCGGTCGAGCTCCCCCAATCCAGTGTTCCGATCTTGCCCGGGACGGCCCCTGCCATCGGAGAGGAAGAGGTGGAGCTCGAAGTTCCGCTGCTGGCCATTGTCAAGGTGCCAAACCTGAGCATCACCACTGTGGATGTCCTCTTCGACATGGAGGTGAAGTCTTCGTACAGCTCCACGGAGAAAACAGAGGCCGAAGCTTCCATGGGTGCGGACGTGAGCGTCGGGTGGGGCGTTTTCAGCGCCAAGGTCCACATCCAGGGCAAGGTGTCCTCCCACAAGGAGAACACCCGTTCCTCGGACAATTCCGCCAAATACCATGTGGAGGTCCACGCGGAGGATCGGGGCATGCCGGAAGGCCTGGCAAGGGTGATGGATATCCTCCAGTCCTCCATAGCCCCGAAGAAGATCACCCCGGGCTCCAATGTCCCGACCACGACCACCACGACCACGACCTAGGTGTGGTGATCACCGGCCGGGTGGGCATGGGGTAGGAAGGGTGGGAGGAGTGTCCTTGGGAAGTCTGCTTCGAGACCCATGAAAGTCCTTGGCCATGTTCGATCTGACCGATGTGCGTTTCGTGAAGCGGGTTTCCGTGGGCACGAGCAACCCTGCACTCATCCTCTCGGAGGAGGAAATCCAGAGAGCGGTGGACCTGCTGAACCGTTGTTTGACCGGCCCCCCCAAGGGAACGATCATCGGGATCGAGAAGAGCTTCAAGATCCTGAGCATAGGCGAGCATCAGGCGGTCTTGCAGTGGATCGTCTACCACGTGGGTTTCCCACGCAAACCCGCCTGGCTGGACTGAAGGGCGCCGCCTCATCGCAAAGGGCTGGTGATGCTCCGGACTGCAGGGACGTGGCGTTTATGCAAAGAGGCTAGGATGCCTTAAAGTGGCGGGCTATGATCTCGAGTTTCTGGTAAAGGCCTTTCAGGCGGCGGTGGACGGCGCGCAGCGATCTGTCAGGGAAAAGCAGGAAGCCCGGGTGCGGCACGTCATCGATATGGGCGAGGATGGTGAACTCAGGTCTGTGGCCTGGCAGTGCTGCCGTACGAACCAGGGGGGTGAAGAGCACTCCTACGAGATGCTGCGCGTGGCCTTCCTGCCCCTGGAAACCAGCGAGCTTCTCGGGATTGCGGAAGTCTCGGTATCCTTGGATTGCACCCTGTCCCATCCCCCCCGGCTTGAACACCAGGCCCTGAGGCCCCGGATGATCGCAACTACCCGATGCGGCATCCAAAGGCGTCTCGCGCAAGGCAACCGCCTGGAAATGGAGTTCAGTTGCGCGGATGAAGTTCGGGCACATGTCCGCGTAGACGGCACTCCCCTCGATGACTTCACCGCAACGGGATTGGGATTGTCGGACCGAAACGACACAATGCAACCTAATGCCCATCTTGACGAGGACGCATCGGGACGGCACGGGCCCCCGACCGATCATCGTTTCAGGACCATGCCGGTGCCCCCATCGGTGATTTTGTGGGTGGCCCTGGCATTGTTGATCGCAGCCATCGCCCGACTGGTCCTTTGAGCCGATCCACAGCAATGGCAGACCGTTTTAGAGCGCCGGGGTAAGGGAATAGAAAGCGCAGGGTCGCGCACGGTATGGATCAGACAATAGAGCGAATTTGCCTGCATAACCACTGGAGGTTGACATGCGAACACACAAGCCATCTTGTTTGCGGGCGCCGCTGCGGCTTGATCTTATGAGCCTCCTCACCATTGCGTTGCTCATCCTGTGCACGGGCCTTTCTCCACAGGCCGGTGCTGCGGATCTTGCCGGCGAATGGGAGGGTTCCTTCACAAGTGACGACCGGCCGATCCAGGTCCAGATGAGCGTACCTGCCCACGACGGCTCCGGCAGGACAGCCCCCAGAATCCACTACGGATCGCCCCGCAACTGCCGAATCGACTTCGAGCCGACGCGCATCGATTACTCCCAGAAGCCCCTTTATTTCGGGATCGACAAGACAAGCGGCGGCTACTGTCTGAAGTTTATCGAGGGATACATGCTCGTCACGTTTACAGACGAGGACACCGTGAGCGTGGATCTTTTTTCTAAGAGCCGCCGCCTCCACGAGAACATGACTTTACGGCAACAGGCAAAATGAACACCGCAGCCCCTCCTGATCCTTGGGGCGGATGCCCATGGGGCGGCTCGAGGGGACGGCTTCTTGCAGAGAGGGGCATCCACCTCAAGACCGCGCTCCGCGCCCGTCCCGTTTCGGGCACTTCCCGCTCGCACGCGAACCGATGCTTTCCGTAGTGATTCCCTGCCGCAACGAGGCCCACACGGGGCACACGATCCGATCCATACTGCACACCGCACGAGTACCGGTCGAAGTGATCCTTGTGGAGGACGAATGCGGTGGGCACCAGGATTTGCCTTCCGATACCCGTCTCCAGGTGCTGCACCATCCACGCGCCGAGGGCGTCGATCGCGCACGCCACGCCGGTATCCTCGCTGCCGGCTACCCGGGCATCCTCGTGATGGACGCCCACATGACCTGCGAGCCGGGCTGGGACCGAACGATCCTGAACCATCTGGAGCACCGGCCGGATGGGGTGTCGTGCTGCCAATGTCCGACTTTGGACGATGACCTGAGGATGGACCCGGGGGACAGGGGCTATATCGGCGCCCGAATCGAGCTCATACACGAGGACCCGAACTACTTCGGCTGGTCCGTGTTTCAACCCAAGTGGACGGACGGTGCGGCAGCCGCCATCGCTTCGGGACTGCCCTCGAGGATAGGGTGCATCCTCGGGGCCTCCTACTCCTTCTTGCGCCAGCGCTATCTGGACATCGGCGCTCCCTGGGGGATGCTCTGGGGCTGGGGTTGGTCCGAAGCGCTGCTCTGCCTTGCCAACTGGTGTCTGGGTGGAGAAAGCTGGGTGCTGCCGTGCCGTATCGGGCATCTTTTCCGGACGGGCCAGTTCGACAGGGTGCCGTACTCGACCCTGGTCACGCGGATTCTTCACAACCAGATGCTGCTGATTGAGTCGCTGCCCATGTCGCAAGCGTTGCGCCTTGAGCTGAGGGCCCATTTCGACATAGGTCGCCGGCGGGGTTTTTACCCCGCCGGGACTTACGCAGACGCCGAGCAGATGCGCCGCAACGTAACGGGCGACAGGCTGGCCGGCGTCCTGAAACACGCGACCCGAAACCTTGACGACTACCGGCTCCTTTGGCCCTGAGGGGGGCGCCGAGGCAAGGCAACCGAACGGATCTTGGTCCTGTTCCTGGATAGTACAGGGTGGAACCCGTCCCGCCGCTCCTCTCCGGAGCTCAGGATCTCCTCACCCGGACCCCGAGCCCGAAAAAGGGTCATCTTGTGGCCGAAGCGCGGACCAGGGCCCCTTCCCGATTCCCCACCTTCCCCGAGGCAAAGCCCAATCCCGTCTTGGAGCAAGACAAACTCGAGAAATTAAGCCCCACTGCCCCGCACGCCCTATAGCTCCGGGCGACGATGCCTGATAAGGCCTCGGACCCATCAACTCTGCCCTTTTGCCTTCATCTGCTCGTCGAACCACACGTACCTGGGGAAATCCCCCATGAACGCGCCGTAACCCACGGCGTACTCTCCGTGGTAGTTCTTGATCCACGGCTGCCAGAAGTTGTAGAGCTTCGGCGCAGGAAACTGCACGAGGATGGCAAGGTCGAGCACGTACGGCGTGATTTCCCTGAAAAAGGCGTTTTGTTTCGTCTCGTCCGGGAAGGCACTCTCGACTTTGACCTCCATCTTGTTCAGATATTCGTCGTTGACCATCGCGTAATTGGTCATGTTGCCCACGCTCAAATACGAATACATGGAACCGGTGACCATGTTGGCGCCTCCCATAAGCATCTGATCGTACTTGCGCGGCTGGGTGTTGGCTATGGAGGAATAGGCCCCGGCTTCCAATGCGTTTATTTCCAGCTCCACGCCGATCTTGGCCCAGGACTGTTTGACGATGGACAGAAGATCGACGCTTTCCCCCACGGAGCTGCACGGAATCTGGACCTTGAAACCGTTGGGGTAACCCGCCTCCGCGAGCAGTGCCTTGGCCCTTTCCGGGTGGTATTCGTAAAGCATCCGGGTCGATTCGGGCAGCTTGTCAAGGGGGACGTAGATGTCGCTGTGTTCGGGTATGGGACCCTTGGGCCAGGAGAGGATTTCGGCCTTCCCGCCGTAGAAGTGATCGGCTATGGCCTGGTTGTCCACCGCGAGGCACAGGGCATGGCGAACCCTCTTGTCGTAGGTGGGAATGTCCGGTTTGTCGACCCGCATCCATATACAGGGCGCCGAGCCGGTAGGATATTCAGTGTATCTCAATCCGGGGCTCGTCTTCGTCAGGTTTCCCGCTTCTTCCCAGTTCACATCCCGAAGCACGTCGAGCTTCTTGGTTCTGAGCGCGGCGATCCTGGTAGACAAATCAGGGATGATGAGCCACTTGACCCCTTCCAGATAGGGGAGCCGGTTGTGGGGAACCAAGGGATCTTTCATCCAGTAGTCGGGGTTTTTCACGAAGGTCGCCGAACTGCCCTTGACATAGTCGGTCAGCATGAACGGCCCGGTTCCGCAGGAGCGCTCCCAATCTCCCATGTCGCCGTACTTGTCGATGAGATCCTTGGGAATGATCGCCGAATAGCCGCCCGATGCCCGCCAGAAGGCGAAGATGTGCTTCGGCAGACACTTGACCACCACCGTCCACTTGTCCCTCGCCTCCATGGACTCGTACTCGTAGCCCTTGTAAAAGAGCGATTTGCTGTTGGCCCACAGGTACTTGTGGGTGAACACCACGTCGTGGGCGTCGAGCTCCCTTCCGTTCACAGGCTCCTTCTTGTGGAAATGGACCCCCTTGCGGATGTGGTAGATGACGGTCGTGTTGTCGGGTATCTCCCATTTCTCCGCCAGGCACCCCGTTGATAAGGCTTGCGCCTGCAACATGGAAGCGTAAATCCAGCTCGCCTCGCCGGTGCCGATGGGTCCCTTGGTCCAATCCCCGGAAACCAGGCCCTCGTTGGTGAGCCGAAGCGTCGGAGCATACCAGAGGTGGCCGAAGGACTGGTCAAAGATCGCCGGATCCGATGCGTGCCCCTCCACCAAGACCCCCCCGTATTTGGGGTTTTCCATCTGCTTTTCCACGACGGTGCCGTCCACCTTCTTGGCCCTTACCGTGACCATTTCACCGGCATCCGCAGCCGGCGGGGCGCTCAGGGTCACGAGGTAAAGGGCCGGCACAAAAAACAACACGCACCACAGCACTCTCCTTGCTCTCATGACGATCCTCCTTTTCCTGTCCGGTTGAAAGCGGCTGTCACGCATGCTTCCCAATGGGCCTTTCTGGAGGGCCATCACCTCCTTTCGCAGACAGGCGCCGCCCGGTGTCTCCCCAGCCCCGGTGCTGCGGCGCGCTCGAAACAGGTTGTGTCAGGTGATCCTAGGCCCGGACGGGCGCACCTTTTCTCATGCCGCAAGGCGGCCTGCCGTGGACTCAAGGCCGGCATACTTTAGGATAAGGGAAAAACCCGGCCACAAGGCCGCTTTTTAAGTGCCTAGGTCCGGTGTACGGCGCAATGATCAGGGAAGGCAGTCTGTGAAATGCTGATGCACGGTCTCGACCAGCCCCCCGGTCAGTTGCCTGGGTGACGTGGGGATTCCGGAGCCTGCTTCGACGAAGCCCCGCTCACACCCTGTGACAGGCCACGTGGTGTTCGTTTCCGATGTCTCTGAGCTCGGGCACCTGCTCCGCACATGCGGGGATCGCCTGGGCGCAGCGGGGGTGAAAACGACAGCCGCTGGGAGGATTCACCGGGCTCGGCACGTCTCCTTGCAGGACGATCCGTCTTCGGTGACGCTCCTTTTCCGGGTCCGGTATGGGGACCGCGGACAGGAGGGCCTCGGTGTACGGGTGAACGGGGTTGCTGTAAAGCTCGCCCCCCTCGGCGATCTCGACGATCTTGCCGAGGTACATGACCACCATGCGGTCGCTCATGTGCCGCACCACCGAGAGGTCATGGGCGATGAAAAGGTAGGTGAGGTGGAACTCGTCCTTGAGCCGTATGAGCAGTTTGAGGATCTGGGTCTGGATGGAGACGTCCAATGCCGATACGGCCTCGTCGCATACGACAAAGCGCGGATGCATGGCCAGGGCCCGTGCGATCCCGAGGCGCTGGCGCTGTCCTCCGCTGAACTCGTGGGGATAGCGGGCGGCCATCCTGGGCTCCAGCTCCACCAGCCGGAGGAGCTCGGCGACCCGGTCCCGGTACTCTTTGCCCTTGGCCACATTGTGCACGGAAAGCGGCTCCCCCACGATGTCGCCGGCGGTCATGCGAGGGTCCAGGGAGGCGTAGGGATCCTGGAAAATCATCTGCATGTTTCTGCGCATGCGCCGCAACTCCTCCGCCTTCAGTGTGCTCAAATCGGCTCCATCGAACAGTATCCGGCCTTCCGTCCTCTTGTACAGTTGGAGTATGCACCGGCCGGTGGTGGTCTTGCCGCAGCCGCTTTCACCCACGAGGCCGAGGGTCTCGCCCCTTTTCACGTAAAAGGTGATGGCATCGACAGCCTTGACGTCTCCTACCTTCCTCTGAAAGACCCCCGCGGTGACCGGGAAGTACATTTTTAGATTCTCTATGTCGATCAGACGGGTGTTGTCGGCCATCGGGTGGTTTTCTCCTTCTCATTCCAGCTCGTGGTTTCGGAAACAGGCGGACCGATGGTCCTGGCCCACCTCCTCCAGTACCGGCGGCGCCTCCCTGCACCTGTCCACGGCGAAATGGCAGCGTGGTTCAAAGGCACATCCTATGGGCAGCCGGGCCAGGTTCGGGGGGAGGCCGTCGATGGCGGTCAGCTCGCGGTCTCTGGGCACATCGAGCCGCGGTACGGAACGCAGAAGCCCGCGGGTGTAAGGATGCCTCGGCCGGGAAAAAAGAACACCGGTGGGGGCGCTTTCCACAAGCCGTCCCGCATACATCACGTGCACACGGTCCACGTACCGGGCCACCACCCCCAGGTTGTGGGTGATGATGATGACCGCGGTTCCGAAACGGCTCCTCAGGTCGTCGATTATCTCCAGGAGCTGGGCCTGGACCGTGACGTCCACGGAGGTGGTGGGCTCATCGGCGATGAGCACCTTGGGATTGCAGCTCAGGGCCATGGCGATCATGATCCTCTGCTGCATCCCGCCGCTGAACTGATGGGGATAGTAGTTGACCCGTGCGTGTGCGTCCGGTATTCCGACCAAATCGAGGGACTTGACAGCCTCGTTGCGGGCCTCCTCGCGGTTCAGCCCCCGGTGCAGCGCCAGGGACTCGCTCAACTGACGCGAAACGGTGAGCACCGGATTGAGCGAGGTGGTGGGCTCCTGAAACACCATGGCGATCCTGTTGCCCCGGATGTGCCTCATTTCCTCCTCGCTGATCTTGAGCAGGTCCTTTCCCTCGAAAAGGATTTCCCCACCGACGATCAAACCCGGAGGATAGGGAATGAGGCGCATGATGGAAAGGGCGCTCACGCTCTTGCCGCACGCGCTCTCCCCCACAAGGCCCACGCTTTCTCCCTCGCGGATGGTGTACGAAAGTCCGTCCACCGCCTTGACCAGACCCTCCTCGGTGAAGAAGAAGGTCTTGAGGTCCTTGACCTCCAGCACCGGACCCATTGCTTTGCCCGCCCCCGTTTCGGGTTCCCCCATGTTCACTCCCCCCCGGCAGACCCTGTTCACATATCGATTTATCTGTCCGCAGCGGGCGCAATCCCGACCGCGGGTCAAGCCTGTTCCGCGGCTTTGCCCCGTTTGAACCGTCGCCCCGGCCTGCCGGACAGGGAAGCGGCCGCCACCTTTCCCCTCCCGTAACGGCCCAGACGCCCGCGCAGCCTCGGATCGAGGATGTCACGCAGCGCATCGCCGAGCATGTTGATGCCGTACACCACCACGGCAAGGGCAATACCGGGCCACAGGGCCATCCACGGTGCCTGGAGCATGTACCGGCGCCCGCTGTCGCTGAGCATGCCCCCCCAGCTCGGCGTGGGCGGAGGAATACCGAACCCGAGGAAACTGATGCTGGCCTCGGCAATGATGGCCGCCCCCATGTTCACGGTGAAAAGGATGATGACGGGCCCCATGACGTTGGGCAGAATATGCCTGACCAGGATCGTCCGGGTACGGGCACCGATGGCCTTGGACGCGTGCACGTACTGGTTTTCCTTGATGGCGATCACCGCACTGCGTATCACCCTGGAACTGGCCACCCCGTACAGGGCCCCCAAGACCACGATCACCTGCACGAGGCCGGGCCCCACCACCGCCATGATGGTCAGGATCAGAAAGAGCGCGGGAATACACATCCACCCGTCCACGAACCTCTGGATCACCGTGTCGGCCTTGCCGCCCAGATAGCCGGAAATGATCCCGATTATGGTGGCGATGACGATTCCCAGGCCCGACGAGCCCAGACTCACGTACATGGAGATGCGCGCGCCGTAGATGATGCGGCTGAGAATATCCCTTCCCAGGTGATCGGCCCCCAGCAGATTCTCCCCCGAAGGGGGACGCAGACGGCTGGCCAGGCTCATTTCGTTGTAGCCGGTAGGGGCCAGGAAGTTGGCGAAGATCCCCACAAAAAGCATCCCCAGGACGATGACGGCGCCAATGACGCCAAGGGGTTTTTCACGCACCAGCCTGATGAGTGCGTCCATCACCAGGGAGCGCCTTTTCTCCTCCCTATCCTCGCGGTCCTTCTTTCCGGGCGTCGCGGCCATGTCGGCAATCTTCCCTTTCATTTGTACTGGACTCTGGGATCGAGATGCGCATAGGTGAGATCCACCGCCAGGTTTATCAGAAGAACGAAGACGGCGATGATGATGTTCAGCCCGCAAAGGATGGGATAGTCCCTGCGGGTGAGGCATTCTATCAAGAGCCGGCCCATTCCGGGCAGGCAGAAAATCTGCTCCAGGATCACCGTTCCCCCCACGAGGATCGGCACCATGATCCCAAGAAGGGTGATGACCGGTATGAGTGCGTTCTTGACCGCGTGACGCAGGATAACGGTTCTTTCGGTGAGGCCCTTGGACCAGGCGGTTCTGACGTAATCCTGCCGCAGCACCTCCAGCATCATGGTGCGTGTCATACGCATCATGGAGCCGGACGTGTACATCCCCAATATGAAGGCGGGCAAGCCAAACTGCGCGAGGTTTCCTACCGGGTCTTCACCGAACGGAATGAGCTCCATGGACGGCGACCACCCCCACCAGATGGAAGGATAGATGACCACCATGGTGCCGATCCAAAAAGTGGGCATGGAGATGAAAAAGATGGCAATGCTTCGACCCACATAATCAGCCGCGGTATCCTGCCTTATGGCCGAGTACACCCCGATGGGAATGGCCACCACCAGCCCGATGAGCAGACCGAGTATGCCGAGCTCAAAGGAAACCGGCAGTCTCGGGAGTATCTCGGAAAGCACGGCACGGTTCCTCCACAGGGAGGTCCCCAGGTGGCCTTGCACCAACCCGTGAAAGGAGCCGTCTCTTTGAGGCCAAACCCCCAGCCACCTTGCGTACTGGACGTGGACGGGCACGTCCAGTCCCAGGGCTCTTTCCAGGGCATCGCGGTCCACCTCCTCGCCCGAGGTGCCCGCCATTTCGGCGACCATCAGGTCGATGGTGCTGCCAGGGATGAAGCGCACGGAGAAAAAGACAATAAGGGTCACCACGAACATGGTGGGTACAATGAGCAGCAGTCTACGGATCATGTAGGCGCGCATGGGCCAGCCTCTCTGTTCACGGTCCGTGTCTCCGAAAGGAGACGCTTGTGCAGGCGTGTCGCTCTTGCGGCCGTCTGTGGAGCCTCTCGCTCCACGTCCTGCCTCCAAGGCATCTATCGATTCTCGGAAAAAGGGACCCGGTCACGCTCTCGGTATGTGGGGCGGGCACAACCGACCGTGAAACCGAATCACCGGTCGATCACCGGTAAGGCGTGCACCCACGCACTCCCTTTTTCGGGACCTTCCTCCAGCCCCGTTGATTTCGATCTTCTTGAGCCATGAAAAGACCAGTTACGGGGGGATGGGAGACCAGATCGTCCACTCACGGACCATGCCGCAGTCGCAAAGGGGCCCGAGGAGGTGCCTCCGGTCACTGGCGAGGTTGAGTAACACCTCGAAATGGGCGGGTCAAGAAAAAAAGGAAAGAACTTGTCCACGGAAGGGCTTGATCGTGTGTCGGGCCACGAGGCACCGGTATACGGGTGCCTGAGTGGGCCTGGGCAGCCTGGTTTCCGGGTCAAGCCCGGGATGACGGTATTTTTATCTTTAGGGTCCTCAGGGGAGGCAGACGGCTCCGACCGCCCGACCGAATACAGGACGAACTTGGCGGCCGAAGTTGTGATCAAGCCCCCACGGAAGCAGGAGCCGGCCCGGAGCGTGCAGGGCCGCAAGGCCGGCCTTTGCAGCCCCTTTCACGATCCCCCGTGCAGTAGGACTGGGGCGGGGCCGCTTTCTTTTCCTGAAACTCTGTGAGCCGCTACGCTGCGCAGGCCTCCTGCCGGCTCGAGTCCCGATCCGTTCCGAACAGCGCCGTTTCGTCCATTCGCAGCAATCGATCGGTGTCGAGCAGGATCTTCACGGCGTCCTTGACCTTCGCAAAGGCCATGACCAGGTTTTGATCCGCGTCGGCCCCGAAGGAGCCGACCTCTTCGATGTCAGTTGCCCTGATCGCGGTCACTTCGGACACGGAATCCACCACGACGCCGATCTGCCTGGAAACGTCCGACCCGCCCATGTCGAGCACGATGATACATGCTTTGGAATGGTATGTGCCCTCTTCCATTCCGAAAAGCCGACGCATGTCCACAATGGGAATCACCTTGCCCCGGAGATTGATCACCCCCTTGACGGCGCTCGATGCGCCCGGCAGCGACCGGACCGGCCTCAAGGGTATTATTTCCCGCACCGCGTGGATTTCGATGCCGTACTCCTGACCGTTGAGGCCGAAGAACAAGTACTTGCCCTCCTTGTCGAGCATGCTCTTGGAGGTCGTGTCCTCCGCCTGACGGCCGGCGGCCCTGGCAAGCACCTCCGACACATCGCGGAAAACCGAGGCCCTTCGAGGAGAGCCGTCGCGTTGGCAGGCACGCTCGGCAAAGGAGGTGTCCACAAATCTATCCAGGTCCACCTTCTTGCCGATGCCCATTTTCTCGGACATATAGTCCTGGATCCTTTCAAGATCGCCGATGACCGGGAAGAGGTCGTCCGTCTTGATTCCCCTTGGTTCTCGCAGCACGTTCTTCAGCACCGCGACATTGAGTCCGAGCTTTCTATCCGGATCGAGAAAGTTCACGCCGATCCTGGCGGCCTTTTCTTGATTCTCGGACAGGAACCTGCCGCTCTGCACAAGCATGTCGACCCATTCCTGAACGGCTTCGGGGTGATCGGCGGCGAACTTGTCCCTCACACACACCACGCAACAGGGATGGTATTCCCAGATTTCGCCGGAAAGGAACATGAGCTCGGCCACGCCTGCCGCAATGGCCTTGGTCCCTATGGGCTCTGCCACCGTAAACCCGGCGGCCTGGGGGTTCTTTGCCAGAAACTCCGGCATCTTGATCGGCGGGACCACCTCGAAAAATACGTCCACGTCTTTTTCACCCGTCAGCCCCGGCCGCAGACCCAAGTCCCGCAGCGTCATATGGGAGAGCATGTGATGAATCGACAGGATATGGGGTATGTAGAAGGTCTTTCCCTTGAAATGATCCCTCAGCGCCTGCTTCCTGTCGTCACCCTTGGACCGCACGCATATGCTTCCGCTCTTGTGGGCAAAGAGCACGAGCCTTATGGGGACCCCGAAGCCGAAAAGGTCCATGGCAATGGGCGCCAGTATAAACGCCGCATCCACCCGCCCTTTTTCCAGGGCCTGCTGGACCGGGTTCCAGCCGCCCATGCACTCTGTCCGGAGCTCGAAGTGCCTGGGGTGCAGCTTTCCACTTGCGATCAAATGCCTCATCACCCCAAGGGTCAGATGGTCGGTTATCTGGATGTGGGCCACACGCATCAAGACCTTACCGCCGGCGCCGAAGCGGGGTCCCTCGAAGTTTTCGGCGTTCGGTTCTTCCGATTTTGTCCCCGAAAACGTCTCCTCGATGACCGCCTTCAGTTCCGGGGGGCCAAATGGTTTTGTGATGAAACTGCTCACGCCTGCTTCCTGGGCCTTGACCGTCTGACTCTTTTCCCCCCGTGCCGTCGCCATGATGAAGGGAATGTGCTTGCAGGGGTCCTGGGCTCTCACCCACACCAGGAGATCGTAACCGCTCTTGCCGGGCATGTTCCAGTCGCTGATGATCAGTTCCAGGCCGGACGTTTCCTGGAGCTTGCGTATGGCGTCCTCGCCGTCGTCGGCTTCCACGATGTTGGTAAACCCCAGTTCATGGAGGACCTTCATTTCCATCTTCCTCATGATCTTGGAGTCCTCCACCAACAGAATCTTCATGTCCTTTTCAAGCGGCATTTCCCTCTCCTCACGTTTGCGGCCCCGGCGCGGGCATTTTCCGAAAAGCTCCTGACGCCACGGCATGGCGGTCCGTGGGCGAAAGGATGCAGCGAGCACGTTTTGCAGGAATCATGCCGGACACAGTCGGAACAACACCGGGAAGGGATTTTGCCGGGATACGGTGTGCCGGGGCATTGGGAAACCCGGCAACCGGATCCTATGTCGTCAATACTTTGACAGCCCCCTTGGGACCGAACAGGCCGTCCAGTGGCGGGTGGGGGGCAGGCGCCGAGGGAGCCCCTGTCCAAGTGTCGGCGCTATGGCTCCCGAAAATCCGCGCTGCATTGACATGTTCCTGAGATCGTGGCGGCGTCCGGTGGAGCCGAGGTGATCGGGGAAATATTACAGTCCATGGGCAGCCGCACGACCTGGGGTCCATGGCCTGGGGGGGCCTTCCGGAACAGCACGGGGAAGGCCCCCGGGCAGGGCGCTTGCCGGGCGACGGCATGATGGGAGTCCGCCTCCTCGGGCAAGGGCCCCGACGGAGCGCAGAGAACCAGCCTCCGGCTCGCTGTGCCTCACATGCCCATCTTTTCCTTCCACTCCTCGATGCCCGGACCCCAGCTTGGATGGCAGGCGACATACTGCTCCGGGGGAACGAGGCGCCAACGCACGATGGCCTGCTTGCCTTCGTCAGGCACTTCATCCCAGGGAACGAACGCGAGGCCTGCGGTAAGCCCGGTGCCCCAAATCTCCTGAAGCACCGTGGGATCCACGTGCACTTCCACGAAGGCTGGCTTGCACTCCCGCATGGCGAAATCGAAGGCGCGTTTCAGAGCCGGTTTGAACTGCTCGTCCCGGTCCACGAATTCGGCATGGCAGCCGAACTCCTTGAACATTCTCTCGTAACGGATGTTGGGAAGGGTTTCCCACGAGTCGAGCATCTGGTTGCCCGTGGCGTATTTCGTCATCGAGGAGGCGAAGAGCTTCCACCCGCCCCCCACCAGGGAATTGTTGTTCTCGTGCATGAAGACCGCGGGGATGTTCCAGCGGGAGACGGTCTCGATGTCCATACCCGCGGCACCCACCGCTCCGTCCCCCATGACCGCCAGGTACGGTTTTTTTCGGTCGGTGAACAGCCCTGCCGCAAGGGCGTAGCCCACCGAGTGCCCCAGACCGATTTCCTCGGTGGCGTCCAGCACCTGCCCGGAACGGATGCAGCGGTTCCAGTCGGTGAAAAAGGAGGACGCGGTGAACCCGTCGATCCCCACGATGTAATCGTCCCTGTACTCGTCGCGCAGAAACTCCCACGTGAGCCGGCCCACAAGGTCGGGATGGAGGGGCATTTTCCCCTTCATGGCCTCGGTCCGTGCCAGGGTCCGTTTCATGTACTCTTGCTTGGTGTCTACCACGAACTTGCGCCACGTTGCCCATTTGTCCTGGGGACCCTTGATGCCCATGTCCCGTGCGCAGTCGATGAACTGACGCAGCACGGACTTCATGTTGCCTATCAGCTCGAATTCCGTGGGAAGGACAAGGTCCACGTTTTCCTGGCAGGTTTGGACCTGAGCATACCTGGCATTGTGTGACCAGAAGGGAGGCTGTCCCCAGTTCTCCAGATAAGTGATCCGCAGACCCATCACCATGGCGCGGTCTGCCTGGGCCATGATCCGCCCCCGGGCCCTGCCGTAGCAGTTGAGGTCGTCGTACTCCGAAATGGCGCCCCGGGATATTCTGCGGGCGTGGCAGGGTATGCCCAGCAAACCGACAAACTCGCGCAGTTCTTCCTCGGCGTGGTCGTACTGGATTCCCTCGCCCACCACGATGGCCGGTCTCTCGCCCTCCAGCAGCCACTCCAGGGTCTTCTTCACCAGGGCCGGGTTCTCATGGGTCTCCCAGACCCGCGGGAGGAGCCCCGGTGTGTACTGAAGGGTCATCATCATCCGGGGGGTCAGGAATCCCGCGTGCCAGTCGTATCCCGTGGCCACGGCCACCGGTCCGCTGGGGGGGGTCACCGCCGCCCGGAAAGCCCTTTTCAGTTGAAACAGGTAGGACTGGGGGTAATGCACCTTGCGCACCCACTTGGTGATGCCCTGGTAAAGCCTTTCGGCCCGAACTTCCCCCTGGCCGTGGTAACGGTCGTCATCGGAAGACCCGCTTTCTCCCACGAGCACCACCATGGGGGCCTGGGCGCACCAGGCATTGGCCACACCGGAAGCGGAATTGGTGAGCCCCGTGCCCGGGCCGATCACGGCCAATCCCGGACGGCCCGACAACCTCCCCCATGCTTCCGCGGCAAAGGTGGCGGCCTGCTCGTGGCGCACATGGACCCTCTTGACCCCCGCCCGCTGCAAGTTGCCTTCTATGGCCCAGTTCCCTCCCGCGCACAGCCCGAAGCAGTATTCGATCCCCTCTTCCTTGGTGATGAGCCCCAGGTACTCAAAAGGATGGACCATCTCGAACATTTCTTCGGGGATCTCGGGCGCTTCAGCCTCCAGTGCCGGTTTCTCCCGGTCGATCAACATGTGTTCCTCTTTTTCCTTCTCTTCCATGGCAATCCTCCCCTCACTGGTTGTTATGGGTTCTCCTTTCCAAACCATCGGAACGCACGCACCCGTTACTTCCCGTCGGATTTTCCCATTCCGGCCCCCAGGGCGCTTCCCATCCGGTAACGCCCCGGCCGCCCCTGGGTCTGGGGTAGAGGACATCCCTCAATGCGTCTCCCAAAATGGAAAAGAACACTATCCGAGTGACAATGACCAGATTGGGGACGGCGAGTGACAGCCTTCTGACGACATAAGCCACCATGGAACTCTTCCTTCCGTGCACGCGGATGGAGAAGGACCCGGGGAACTTGCCTTCCTGAGTGCGGCTGTGGGCTCTTCGTGTCTAAGAGCGCGTCTGAAAACTAGGGCTTGATCTTCGTTGCGGCCACATCCGACCAAGTGCGGAAGAGTCTTTTTGGTGGGCAGTGACCGCTCCGAAAACCTCAATTCCAGCGCGAAGCCAAGCACGTGAGAACGGCGCCTCCCAACGTTCGGGCCGGCAAAAAACGAGACCCGCCCCGCCGGAACGACGATCAAGGCCGAAAATCACTTTGAGGGCGGTGCGGCAATTTTTTCTGCAATCGGCCCGAACTCGGCTTCAAGAGCCCGTGAGGACGAAGAAGGTCTCGATTTCGAACGGGCGTGCGGTGTCACTGGGGTTTGGAAGCCCTGTCCCTGCCGGTAGTTGCTGTTCGCCCAAACGGGCTTGAGCCTCCTCAGACACCCTCCCGATGCCAGAGAAAACCACCGCCCTGCCTCGGCGGGGAATGGGGACGCAATTTTTGAGACGCGCTCTAGGGCGAAGAAAGCAGCTTCAATCTGAGGCTATCGACAAAGGCGCAGGGGGCGGTCCCCCGTTCGAACCGGGACAATGCGCTCCCGGCCGTGCCTTCCAAACGTTTCCGAGAGACATGGGAATCTTACCAGCGGTTGGTCGGAAAAATCGCATAATCCACTACCACAAAGGCCCGTTTGCGTGTCAAGACAAATCGGATGGGAACATGCGATGACTAAGTATCGCGACGAGCCGGACCACTGTCAAGAACAAAGTCGAGCGCCCTTGCAGCGACCCGCGCCGAGGCCCGAGCGGAGCCACCCTGCTGTGGCACGGCCCGCATCAGCACCATATGTTGTTTTTTTCTCTTGAAATACACCCCACATATGGTATGAGAGCCAGCCATGTGGGGCACGCCGCGTTCAGGCCCTCCTCACCCACCTTGCACCACGCGGAAGGTCAGCCCATGGGTAAGAAAACGCGAAAGAACAAGAAGGTCCTCCGGGATCGGGCCCTCAACCTGGCGCCCCATATACTGGAGAAGCAGGCCGCAGAAAGCCTGGCCAAGGGCAAGTTCCGGGAGGCGAGAGAGGGCTACAAGAAGCTGTCCAAGCTCGACGGGGACAGACACCTTTCCGGTCTCCTCGAGGCACAGAAGGGCCTTGTGGGTCAAATGATACGGGAGGGCAGGCTCAAAGAAGCCGCGGCCGTCGTGGACGAGGTCCGAAGGCTCGGCGGCGGCAAGGAAGCCGATGGCCTCCAGGTCCTGCTCCTCATCAAGGAAGGGCGCTTCCACGACGCCGCCAGGGAGGCGTCCAGGGTGATGGGCGGCAGCGGACAGGAACCCGACACGCCCGATCCGTGCCTTTGCGACGCCCTCGTGCTTGCCTTCGGGACCCCGAGCCTGGAATCCGTGCCCCCTGCGGTCCGGCAGGAGGCCCAGGCCGTGCACCTGGCCCTGGAGCTTCTTTCCCATGCCCGCTACGACGAGGCGCGCGCGGCCCTCAAGCCCGTGGGCCTCCATTCGTCCTTTTCCCACTGGAAGCTCTTCATCAAGGGGCTTTGCGCCTTCTATGAGGGGCGCGACGAAACGGCCCGAAAGGCCCTGGCCGCTCTTCCGGCCGGTACGGCCCCGTACGATGCCGCCGGGCCTTTTCTCGCCCTGATCCAGGAACCTCCAGGCACCCAGCAGCTCCACCGGCAAGAGAAGGTACTGGGCGCGGCATTGAGGCTTTGCGGGGAAAAAGATTTGGAGGCGGTGATCCCCAGGGCCGAGTATCTCTGGAAAGTGGGACGGTACAGGGATGCATACAAGTTCGTCCGAGGCCGTTTGGAGGGGTTCCCCGCCGAGGGAACCGGTGCCCTTGCCGGCTTGTCGGACTTCTTTCTCCAGTCCGTTTTCGAGCTTTCCGGGACCCACGCGGAGAAATACGCCCGTTTTCTTGGTGAAATCGAGGGGCAGGACCCTTCCGCCGGTGACGTGGAGCTGCTGATGATACGGCGGGTACTTTGCCTTTTTCTCGAGAGAGACGACCTGGGGGACTCGGCCTTGGCACGGCTTTGGACCGATTATTTGAATCTGTATCGGAAGGTCCACGGGGAAAACCGAAAGCTTGCCGCCCTGGTGTACGCCCATCTGGGAGACCTTTTCGCTGCCCAGACGGTCGAGTCCGACCCGTTTCCCTTTCCTTTCCTGAGGCCACGCTCACGAATCGTCGAGGTGCGAAACGAAGAGCTCTCCGAGGCCTATTACCTCAAGAGCATCGAGTCCAATCCCGACGACCGACAGGCCCATTTCTCCCTCCTCACCCTGTACGACAGGACAAAGCAGGCCGCAAAGGCCAACCGGAGACTCGACCGGATCATCGCCCAGTTTCCGGAAGACAAGGAAGCTCTTTTCAAGGCAGGGCTTCGGTGCATGGAGCGAAAGGTTTTCGTGAAGGGGATGAAGTACCTGGAAAGGGCGCTGGGACTGGACCCCATGGACGTCAAGCTGCGGGAGAGCTTCGTCGCGTGCTGTATTCAGGCGGCCCTCCTGTACGCAAAGAAATCCCAGATGGACCGCTGCCGGGACCTGCTGCCGACGGCCCTGGAGAAAACAGACGGCGGGGAAGGAGAGGGCTACGTGTTGGGGGCTGAGTATCTCTACGCCCGGTGGGGCCTTTTCGAACTGCTGGCAGGAGTCCCCGCGCGGGCCGAGGCGTTGCTCAAGAAGGCATCGGCCTTGTCCCGGGACCCCCTTCGTCTTGCCTATTTCAGCCGGCTCATGGGGGAGGCTTACGGGGTGCACCGAAAGCAGCTCCAACCGCTGGAAAAAACCATCCGCAGCGTGTTTGGGGGTCACGCAACGGTGGAAAAGGCGTTGATTCTTGCACAGGTGGTCACCTACTCGCGCACCGTCAAGGAGTATAAGCGGGCCGAGGAGGAGACCGTGCTCGTGAACGGGTACGCCAGCAGGGCCGTACAAGGCCCCTGCACCCGCGAGCAGGCGAGACGGATGATCGAATTCGCCCTTTCCCAGGAAAACAACAACACACACCTTGCAGGCCTTTACATCGACAGGGCCCTGCATGACCATCCGGACGATCCGTTCTTTCTCTTCTGCCGTTACCAGATGAAGGCAAGGCAGTTCATGTACGTTCCTGGAAAACAGGATCTCGATGAGCTTCGCCGTATCGTCGCCCTTGCGGAAAAGAGCGGGGAAAGGGACCTGGCCGTCAAGATACGCGCACTGATCCGGTCCCTGGAGGGACGGATGGGCGCCGCCTCCCGGATTCCTGACCTTGACGACGAGGACTTCGACGACGATGAGGAGGACTTCGAGGAGGAGTTGGCGGAGAAGTTCCTTTCGGTCCTGGAGCAGCTCGCGAAAGAAGAGGAACGCAGAAACCGGAGGCGACGAGGGGGCGGACCCGAGCGGCGAAGCAAGGGGCAGCGCAAAGCTCCCGTGGTCCCTGTCGGGAAGCAGTTGGATCTTTTCGATTAGGAAGGGATGCCTTGCCCATGAACCCTTACGAAATACTGGGCCTAACGCCGGAGTGTGGCGACGCCGCCGTCAGAGAGGCCTACCTTGCGCTTGTGAAGCGATTTCCCCCAGAGAGACATCCGGAAAAATTCCGCCATATCCAGGAGGCGTATCAGGCCCTCAGGGACGAAAAGAGCCGCCTTTCCTATTACCTCTATCGGCGGGAAAGGAAGGGGAATTCACCCCTTCAGACCATTGTTCTGCGCCTTTCGGACCCCGAGTCCAGAAGGCCCCTCGATTTCACCCTCATGAAGGAGTACCTCCGACAATGCGCGATGCGCTGACCCGTATCTTCCAAGGCATAGGGACGTCGCCGGCGGAACACGCGGATCGTGACCCGGACGATGGGGCACCGGAGCACGAGCAGGCCCCCGCCGAAGAACGATGGAAGCAGGTTGTTCGAGACAACTTCGCACAGTGGCTCCAGGAAGTTTCGCAAGAGGAAATCTTCGGCGAGCCCGATGGGGAGGAGGACCCGCCCGACCTTGACAGTTTTTTCGGCGAGCTCCAGGCCCTGAGAACCGAATTTCGCAAGGGGGCCCGTCGTTCCCAGGACACGTTCCAGCGCTTCGGCGAGGCCCTCACGGGCTTCGAACAGCTCACCCGCTCCCTGCTGTCCCGGCTGGCCGAGCTGGAAGACACCTCGAGGGAGGGTGACATTCTTGCGAAAAAGCGCCTCTATCTCCCCCTGGTGGAGCTGTTCGAACGGTTCAAACGTATGGAAGAGAAGGTGCGGGATCTTCCCGCAGCGCAGGCCCCCGGAAGCAGGGCCCCGCTCTCGCACCTGGTGGTGGAAAGCGCCAAACAGATGGAGGCCGGGGTTCGTGGACTGGCCGAAAGAGGATCCCCGGGCCGAAGGGGCCTGTTCCAGCCGCTGGCGCAGCTTTCCGTGCGCCTGGACGGCATGCGGGCGAGACAGGGTGCCGTGCAACGCAGGCAAGGGCCCTCGGGGGAAGGTCCCTGGCGCGACGCTTGGGAAAACCTCGCCCAGGCTTTCACGATCCTGAGCGCCCATTTTGAGGGTCTGCTGCGCGATCAGGGGATAAGCGTCGTCCAGACCGTTGGAAAACCCTTCGATCCCTCCCTCATGACGGCCGTGAGCGTGGAGCAGACCGACAGACTGCCTCCGGATACGGTCAAGGAGCAGTTCTGCCCGGCGTATCTCTACCGGGGGCATGTCCTGAAACTTGCACAGGTAACCGTCTCCAGGGAAAAAGGAGCTTAGAGCCATGGAACACATCGTGGGAATAGACCTTGGAACCACCAATTCGGAAATAGCCCTCCTGGAGAACGGGGTCCCCAGGGTGATCCCCGTGGAGGATGACCCCATCATGCCTTCCTGTGTGAGCATGGACGGAAACGGGGAACTGTTGGTGGGGAGGCAGGCGAAAAACCGGATGGTTGCCTATCCCGAATCCACCATTCTTTCCATAAAGCGCAAGATGGGCCAGAGCGTAAAGGTGCCTCTCGGAGAAAAGGAGCTGAGTCCGGAGGAGGTATCGGCACTCATTCTCAAGAAGCTCAAGCAGGAGGCGGAGGCTTACCTGGGCGCAGAGGTCAGGAAAGCGGTGATCACGGTCCCCGCCTATTTCGACGACGCCCAGCGAAAGGCCACCAGAAACGCCGGACTGCTCGCGGGGCTGGAGGTGACGCGCATCGTCAACGAGCCCACCGCCGCGTCCTTGGCCTATGACGCCAACCTGGAGGACGGCCAGCAGGTATTGGTTTATGACCTCGGGGGTGGGACGTTCGACGTGTCCCTGGTCTCCGTGGAAAAGGGGGTGGTCGAGGTCAAATCGAGTCACGGCGATACCCAACTGGGGGGAGACGATTTCGACCGGCTGCTGATGGAACACGTGGCCGCGGCATTCAAGGAGGAAACCGCCGCCGACCTTCTGGCGGACCCCCGCTCCCGCAACAGGCTGTGGGCCGCGGTGGAGAAGGCGAAAAGGAGACTATCCGACGCCCCTTACGCCTCCATAAGGGAGGAGTTCATCCACGGGGACCACCACCTGGACCTGGAGATCTCGAGAATGGACTATGAAGAGATGATCCGGCCGCTTCTCAAGAAGACCATGGATTCGGTGCACAAATGCTTGAGAGACGCCGGGGCCCTTCCCGGAGACATCCAAAAGGTCATTTTGGTGGGCGGGGCCACACGGACCCCCCTTGTGCGCGACATGATAAACAGCGAACTGGGCCTTGAAGCCCGCCATGAGATAAGCCCCGACCTCATCGTGGCCATGGGCGCCGCCATACAGGCCGCGGTCAGCGCCGGAATGGAAACCCGTTCCGTGCTGGTGGACATCACGCCGCACACCTTCGGCACCAGTGTGGTCGGACCTTACAACGGTCGGTTCCGGGAGGGGGTTTATGCTCCTGTCATCGCACGCAACAGCGCATTGCCCGTGATGAAAGGGGAGCTGTTCGGCACCATGGTGGACGGGCAGGAGGCCGTGGATGTGCGTATCTACCAAGGAGAGCATCCCTTGGTGGAAGACAACACCTTCATTGGCAATTTCCTTGTGGAAGGGCTGAGCGACGTTCCCGCGGGCAACCAGATCGTGCTCAATCTCCAGCTCGATCTGAACGGGATCCTGGAGGTGACCGCCGTGGAAAAGAGCACGGGGCTCTCGAAAACGGTGCGAATGGAAACGGGAAAGGACAAGCCAGCCTTCGACATGGCCGCGGCCCGGAAGAACCTCTCGGCCCTCGCGGGTTTGGACGAGGGCGCAGACACGGCGCCGATCCCGCGGGAGGACGAAAAAGACGAGCTTCTCCAGGCGGCAAAGCAGCTTCGCAAACGGGCCCGGCAGATCATGGACGACGTGGACGAGGCCGATGCGGCGGAGCTTTCCTCCCTGCTCGACCAGAGCAAGGAGGCCGTGAGCGGCGGCGATATGAAAAAGCTTTCCGATCTAAACGAATCGCTCTCGGACATGCTCTTCTATCTGGAGGACTGATGACCCTCCATTGCCCGGCGTGCAGGAAGGAGAGCGAAGGGGAAGACCTTTGCCCCCGTTGCGGCTGCGATCTTTCGATCCTTTGGTTGATAAGGGACGCGGCGGTAAGGGAGACAGGCGTCGCGGCAGCCCTGCTCAAGGCGCAAAAGGGACACCAGGCCCTGGAGCACGCCCTGCGTTCGTGGCGTCTCAAGAAAAGCGTCGGGGCGGCGCGGCAGGCATTCCTTGCCTGTCTGCTGATGGGGCGCTTCGATCAGGCCACCGCGTGGTATGGCCGGGCCGTGCGGGAGGCGAAGGAGCCTTGAGGCCCCAGGAGCCCGCCTACCTGTAAATGTTGAGCCGCTGGCCCGGGTGGATGAGGTTCACCCGTTCCAAGCCGTTCCATTTCTTTATGGCGGTCACATCCACCTGGTACGTGCCGGCAATCCCCGTCAGGGTCTCTCCGGGCTTGACCTTGTGAATGATCTTTCCCGGGCGGGGGCTGCCGGTTGTGCTTCTCGATAAATGCCAACGCGGCATCCTTCTCTTCGGAGGGCACGTGCAGCGTGTAACGCCCTGTGGGAATCCTCGATTTTCGAAAATGGGGGTTCAGGTCCAGGTCAGACAGGCTTTCAATTTCTGTAAAGGTACTCCCTCACCTTTCCCAGCACGATACGCGGTATGTCTTCTTTTCGCTCCACCGCATAGACGCCGACGTTCTTACGCAGCGCCACCGAGCCCCGAAAATCATCCACGTGTTTGTTGTTGCCGATGTGCACGGCGGTGACCCGGTTCTTGCATTCGTTGAAGTAGCGAACGACGATTTCCAGGTTCGTGATCTGCATGTCCGAAATGAGGAAGATGTCCGGAACGGCGTCGGTCTGGAAGGTGGCCATGTGTTCCATCATCAGGCGGGTCCCCCCCCCGAAGTAGTGGCACAGGGTGCGGTAAACCTCCCGCCGATTCCTGGAGTACGGCTGCAGCCAGCGGGCGCCGGCGAAGGCGTTGCTGAAATTGTACACCGCCACCTGGGCGTCGTTTCTCAGATAGGCATCGCAGGCGCACGCGGCACCGAGGACCGCATGGGAAAGCTGGGCCTTGGGATTTGTCATGCTTCCCGACGAATCGATCATCACGATGCAGTCGGGAATCCCCTCATCCTTTCCGAGGATTTCCCCCTCCATCCGCTCCCAGGTCTGGGTTATGCCGGGCATGATTTTCCCGAAGCTTGTCCACGGGTCGATGTCTTGGAAAGGCTTGCCCACTTCCCAGGGTGCGTGGTGATCAGGGTAGAGAGAGCCGCTTTTCTTCATCGGCCGCTTGCGAATGGGAAGTGCGTAGTTCTCGGCAAGCTTCATGTAGTAGAGGATGTCCGCATCCACGCTGCGGCCGGCGCCCAGGCCCATGCCCAGCCCGGCCACTTCGGCGGTGGCTTCCGCGATCTCCTCTTTGAAATCGTTGACGATCTCCTTGAACTCCGTCGGGGTGGAAACATCGAGGGCCAGTTGCTTCAGGCCCCGTTCGATCTCCTGTGCTGAGTACTGCTGGGGCTTGTGGGAGCCCATCACGGGGCTTGACTTGTTCAGGTTTCCGGAGCCTTCTTCTTCCTGGAGCAGGGCCTGCATGACCCGGGCAAACCGACCCATGCTTTCCTTCCAGCGGCTGCGATCCAGGTAAGGGAGTCGCGACAGTCTCCTGGAAATCTCCTCGTGGCCCTCCACCCCCAGGTCCACACCCCATATCTTTTGGTACAGGGCGTGGACGGCCTCCTCGATCCTTCCTCTGTGCAGGTGACGGTAAACCCTGGGAAGGGGCGTATCCTTCTGGCTCACGCAATGGGTGTCGGCCACCACGTCCATGAAGTGGTCGGTAGCGATTTGGGCCATGGACTTGTCCCGTAGAACCTTCTTGGATTCCGCGTACAGCTTGAGGTGGGTCGAAAAATCCCAGGGACAGTAAAGGTAATGGGAAACCGCGTGGTCCAGAAGCCCCTCCACGATCACCGCCGGATCCAGATGCCGGGACAGCTCCGTGACAAACTCGGTGGATATGGATATCCTCTTTCCCTTTATATCCAGGCCGACCCGATCGCAGCCTTTGCCGCACGTGGGGGCCGGAAGCTCGGGATAGATGTGCCGCCGCCTCACCCGCGGCCATATTTCTCCGAGCAGTTCATCCAGCGGCGCCATCTGTGCCCTCCCACCCTTCCGCAGCCGGCTTTTCAGGATAAACGAGCTTTCCCCGTTGATAGATCCTTCCTCCGAGAAGGTTCTTGCCCAGGCTCTGGATCCTCCCGTCCACCCGTATTTCCCCGTCGCGCATCCACTCGCCTGTCTTCTCACCCGCGTTCTGCGCCACCATGATCTGCCCCTTCATCATCCCGGCGCCGCACCAGTTCCCCGTGGATCCTTCCGCCACGAGGCGCCCCCCGGAAAGGTCCACCCCCAGGAAGTTCCCCGCATCCCCCTGAAGCACCAGGGTCTTGCCCTCCGGCAGCCTGTAGCCCAGAAAATGCAGCTTGCGGTCATACTCGGCAAGCCTCAACACCACCTGTTCCTCCTGGGACTGGTTCACCAGGGCGGAAAGGAAGATGCCGCTCGGCCCGGAAACGCCGTACGATATCTTGTGGCCGCTGTGAAGCTCCGTGCAGAACTCCTCTATGTCGTCTTGATCGTACTGCAAGTCCCGGATGGACTGGCACGCCGTGTTGTAAGCCCTGACGACACGGCTTTGCTCCACCAGCCACACAAGGTCTTTCACCTCCTGGTCCATGAGCTGGAGGTAGCCCTGCACCATGCGGTCCATGGTCTCCCGCCTCGCCTGCACGATCCGTTGCAGGGGGATTTCCCTTCTCTTACAGGGAACCGCACAGAAATCGACAAAAGGGTTCTTCATGCTTCGAACGCCTCCATTCCCAGATCTTTTCGGATCTCCCAGTAGAGCGGGTGATCCCCGTCGATCGGTTCCATGTCCTGGCCCTCCGCGATGCGGCAGGCCACGGCAAGGGCGTTTCTGATCTGGAGACCCTGCTCCATGTAGCGTCTGTGCATATCCCTGACGGCCTCCTTGGCCATGTGGATCTCCAGGGGGTCCCGCCGCATTTCCTTTTCCCTCTGGGCGAGATTCTGTTCTTTCCACTGTACCCTGTGTGCCAGTACAAAAGGAAGCACCGCCTTGAGATGTTCCAGGTCCACCTGCTCATCTCCCAACAGCCACGCAAGGGTCCTTGCGAAGCGCGCCGCACTGGTGGGGAAACGGTTGGAAATGCAGTTGCGCACAGCGCTGCAAAGGTATCCGGTGAAATGACACCCTTCCTCGCAGCCTTCCAGGGAACGTTTCTGGCCCAGCCGATGGCAAAAGGAAAGTTCCGATAGGACGAGCCGGAGGAAGGCGTTTGAATCGATGTCGAAGGACAGGTTGTCCACCTGGCCACGTATGGTCCGACGGTCTTCGGGTGAGAGGGTGCGGATTCCCAGGCCGGCCGCGATGGTTTCACCGAACCGTAAACACAACTGCGTCACCTGCTCCATCCTGGTCGTGTAGGGAAGCCTCCGGCTCAGTGCCTGCTGGAAGGCCTCCTCCAGCTCCCGGTGGCGCAACAGTTGACCGCTCGCCCCCCGGGCGGCGATGCAGTAGGCCAGGTTGGCCCCGGGGTGCTTGGACTCGACCATGACGTCGAAGCGGTCCACCAACGGAGCGATGATCGTGTTGGTGCCCCTGTCGTCGTAGTTGGCCGTCGCGTACAGGCAGTATTCCTCGTTGATGATCGCGTCGTTGAGATACTCCCAGTTGCCCCGGTCCACTCCATCGAGGATCATGCTCTGCTTGGTCTCCGGCAAACGGTTGATCTCATCCACGATCTTTATGGGCAGCAGGGCGAAGTGCGACCACACGACCACTTCCTCCCCCTGATTGAGTCTTCCCAGATCAGGCCGACCGATGATCTTCTCTTCCGTCTGCTCGGGGTGCCCCGCCACCTCACTCCCCCAGATGGTCCCCAGAGGGAACTGGTACAACAGAGCGCACATGTACTCTGCGGAAGTCGTCTTGCCGAGCCCGGGCTCTCCGATGATAAGGGCTTTTCCCTGACTCAAACCCGCCAGCAGACTCATGAGCAGCGTGGAGTTGAAAGGGATTCCCTTGACCTCCATATCCGGACGGCTCAGGTAGAGGTTCTCTTCTATGAACGTGTAAATACCCCGGACCGCTTCTCTCAAAGGGCCGTTTGCGTCAACCGTCATGATCGTTCATCCGTTCTCGTTTGTGCTTTCTTTTTCTAGGTCCCAACCGACGCCACGTGCACGCTCACGCACCGACCGCAACGGGGCCCGTGCCCGAAAAACAGAGCCGCAACAGGGTATCACGTCGCGCGCGAAGACACAACGGAACCGCAGCGGCTACTTCATGCGGCATGCACTTGCGGCCCCGGCTCAGGAAAGACAGGGGCTCACCTTCCCTTGTACCGGGGGTCCCTCTTTTCCACAAATGCCTTGTGACCCTCCTCCCTGTCCTTGGTGGCATAGAGGGTGAAGTTCCGGTACATGTCGGTCTGGGCGAGCTGGCGCAGGGGCTGTTCCGCGGCCTCGTAAACGCACTCCTTCGCATACCGGGCCACCAGGGGAGACCAGCCGCAGATGGTCCGCGCCGTCGCTTCCGCGGTGTCCATGAGCTGATCGTGGGGGACCACCTTGCTCACCAGTCCCATTGCCAGGGCCTCCTCTGCGCCGAACCTTTCCCCCGTAAGTACGTAGTACATGGCCTTCATCTTCCCTGCGGCGGCCGCCATGCGTGCGGCCCCTCCCCCTGCCGGGTACAGCCCCCACCGGATGTGCACCAGCCCCAACTGCGCCCTGTCCGAGGCCAGCACGATGTCGCATTTCAAGGCGAGCTCGAGTCCGGCACCCAGACAATGGCCGTTGACCGCTGCGATGACCGGTGCGTGGAGCCTGGGAACGAACTGGTCCCAGATGTGCCCGTGCAGCAGGTATTCCTCCACCGACACCGTGGCATGGGTTTCCGGGTCCGGGATGTCGGCCCCTGCGCAGAAGGCCGTGCCGGCGCCGGTGAGGATCACGGCGCGGATCGACGGGTCACCCGAAATCTTTTGGAAGGCTTGATCGAGACCCTGGGCGATGTCCCTGGAAAGGGCGTTTCGCTTCTCGGGACGGTTCAGGGTCACAAAGGCCACCTCTTCCTTCACCTCGTAAAGCACAGCCGCATCTGCCATGGTACAAGACTCCTTTTGTTCCTTCCCGGTGCCCATATAGAGTTGCGTATAAAGCCTCCAGCCCCGATGTCGCGGGCAGTATTTGGCATAGGCCAGGTTCCTCTCGCGAACGCCACGGACGAATCACGCCTTCTTCCGGCGGGACCTTACGCTCGTTTTCCGGAAACCAAGAGCCGCTTTTCATTCCACGGCGTACAGCCTTCCGTCTTGGGAGCCCACGAAAACCACCCCGTCGCTCACGGTGGGCGATGCGCTGATCGGCCCCTCGGTGACGATGTCCCACAGGTGCTCTCCGGTCTCCGCGTCCACGGCGTATAGGCGCCCGTTTTCCGAACCCACGAAGAGGGTGGAACGAGCCAGGGCGGGCGATGAGCGCATGGGGCCCCGCCCTGTCTGGAAGCGCCAGCGGGTGCTTCGGCTTCCCAGATCGAAGGAGAGCAGCGCGTTGTCCACCCCCAGGTAAAGGGCATCACCTGTCAGCACCGGCGAGGAAGTGCATCTCATGCCGAGCCGCAGTGCCCACAAGAACCCGGACTGGTTCGGCGGAGCGGGTATGGGAAGCCCGAACGCCCACAACTGCAACCAGTAAGGTTTGACGGCGTGTTCTCCGGGCCAGTTCCTGGCCCTGCCGTCCACCGCGAACAACTGCGCGGCGTCGTTCATAAAGTAGACGGTCGTTCCCCCTACGGCCGGGGAGGCGGTAACGGGCCTGTGGGACCTGAAATGCAGGCGAGGCTTTCCGCTGCCCGCATGCAGCGCGTAGCAGAAAGATCCCTCGCACCCCGCGTAAAGAATTCCTTCGGAAACCACCGGTGACGATTTCACATAGCCCTCGGTTTTGAACGTCCACAGCCTGGTCCCTTGCGCTGCGTCCAAAGCATAGATGTGGTAGTCGTCGGCCCCGAAGTACACGGTGCCTTGCGCCACGGCAGGGGAAGACATGATGGGGTACCTGGTCTTGAAGCCCCACATCTGCCTTCCCGTACGGACGTCCAGGGCGTAGAGGGTCCCGTCGTTGGAACCGAAGTACACCATCCCTCCGACCACTGCCGGTGACGATTCGACCCAGCTTCCTGTCCGGAACTCCCAACGTTTTTCGCCGCTGCGCGTATCGAGGGCATAGAGCCTGCCGTCCCTGGAGCCGAAGAAAACCGTCTCTCCCGCTACGGCAGGTGATGAATGGATGGCTCCTCCCGTCCTGAAAGACCACTTGAGTCTTCCCCTCGGGACCGCCGCCTCGCGCCCCAAGGTCCCCGAGCGTGCCGGGTCATGACGGAACATGGCCCACTGACCCGCAGCCGAGTCGGAGCTCAGACCCGCGGGCGGCCTGGAAAACACGTCCGTCAGCCCGTGCAGGCCGGCCAGGAATAGTGCCAAAAAAACAGCGCACAGCATGGCGGCCTTGATCCGCCGCTTGCGTTTGGCCTGGGCCAGGCGCTTTTCGGTCAGTCTTTCCACATCCTCCCTGGAAAAGGTGACACCCTGGTTTGGTGCCAGCATCGCCCAGCAGGTTATACAGAAATGGCTTCCGACCGGGCTGAACCGTGAGCAAACAGGGCATACGACCCAGAGCCCCGGACATGGCTCCGGCTGCTGTGGGGACCCTTGAGCATAAATGTTCTTATGGATCGAGGTCATGGATGCGGTCTGCGCGTTCACGACCGACGGGGCACCACTGCTAAGAGGGAAGGCCCGGTGGGCCGGGCAGCCGCGGCAGTGTGGTGCTCGTGGTCGTAGTGGGTGTGGTGCTCGTTGTCGAAGGTCCGGTTGTCCCTCCGGCGAAGACGGTGACAACATCTTGCCGGGACATGCCCGGAAGCCTGAAGAGGGGCCCCCGGGGGAAGACCGGCGTACCACTTGGCGGGCATTACCCCGGGCCATCCTTGCCCCAGGGGCCTCCCTTCTTCACCAAGCAGTCGTTCCTTTCTCCGGGTACACGGCCCTTTCCCCGCCCCTCGGTTCTGCCTTTCGCAAAGCATCTTTCCCATTTCGCCGAGTCGCTCCCCTTGCCGGTGCCGGGATCCTCCCATCAGGCGGATAGGGATGACGGCCCCAAGGCGGTCATGGGATGGACTCGGTGCGGGGGGAACTTCACTTAAAAGGCCCATGAAGTCAAGGCCATTCCCCACGGTCCCCGACACCACCCGGCTCCACGACGACCTCGCGTGCCTTCGGAAACCGTGTACCGGGGTCGGCCCCTCAAAGGAAACATCCATTTCAACGTGAAACGTGCCCCGCAGGACAGAGCCCCTTGCCGATTAAAGTGAAGGGCGCCGGGCCCCCAGTGGTCGGGCCGACCGGGACTTTTTCTTTCGCCGGAGCGGTACGCAGCGCCCCTCACCTGACGGCCCTCAGGCGGTGGGTCTCTCGGAGCTTTTCCCAGAGCTTCTCGATGATCACCAAGGGTGCGTCGTCCCTGAGAAGATCACCGTTCTTTGCCGCCATCCTGCACGATTCCAGCAGCTCTTTGTTGGTGCTCCACAGCCCGAAGGCGTCGCGGATGAAGCGCCCCAGGGTGTCATGGAGAAAAGACAGATCCCCCTTTTCCATTCTGGTGAGAGTGACGCGGTCCTTCAAGGGCATCTCGGCAGTAAGCCGTGCCACGGCCTGCTCCACGGTACGCGGCAGCTCCGCCGGACGGGTTCGTTTACCGGCTCCCTGCTTGCCCCGCATCTGCGTTTCGATGAGCTGCATGTAAAACACGGCTTCCAGCAGGTCCATGGTCGCACGGTATATCCCGGGATCTTCGCTTGCTCGGGGGCCGGCCACGTTGAGGACTTCGATTTCACTGCGCTCAATCCAGTCAACGACCGTTCGCACGGCCTCAAAGGCGGCCATGCCGTCAAGATCCACGTGAAGCCAGGGCCTATCGTTTCGGATGGCGACGGCCCTGGTCAGAGCAGAACCTCCCGTGAGCTTTCCATGGGACACGATCAAGGTCCCATCCGCGTCGAGAACGTTTTTTTCCGTGCGCTCGGGGTAGCTCGCCGTCGGCATCTCCTTGAGCTTGTACCTGGCGGGAAGTGGTCCTTCCTCGGTCAGCCGGCCTTTGGGTATCCACCCCCCGTGGGGGATGTCCAGCCTCATGGCAAGATCGAGGGAGGCCCTATCCGCCCCGGTTTGTCCGCCTGAAATGATCCTCCTGATAACCATTTTTCTCAGCTTTTTATACCCTCACCCCGGCCCTCTTCCAGAGGGCGGGGGGGACGCACGAAATCGCAACTTGACCTCACGCACTATGGTTTCCAGACACGATCTGAAAGCCTTGGAGCATCCGCTGCCGCCCGTGGACAAACTCCTCCGGCCTGTTCATAGAACCAAGCGGCCCCTTGAGGAAGGCTGTGGACCCTATCTCGGTGCTTCAGGCAGATCATCGCCGGTGGGTCTTGAGATAGTCTGCGTAATCCGCCAGCTTCGAGAGCACCACCGCCCCGTGATCAGGCAAAGAATAGCAGACCAACCCCTCTTGCCCGAGAACCTTTCCAAGCGGTCCTGCCGTATCCACTTCTCCGAAGGCGCTATCCGCGGCCAGGATGATGGGCTTTCCTTGCTCATCGAGAAGCTGCGTCAATCTATGGTAAAAGGGCCCATCGACGGCGGTCATGGAATCGAGCATGGTGGCCGGTTTCCCCTCTTTGCCGAGGGCCCCGCTGCGCATGCCCAAGAGCAACAGGGCATCCACCACCGGACACTCAAGGAGGGTCTTGATCGAATACTCCATGTCCCCTTCCCGCATACCGGCAACCAGATCCACGGGATTGCCCCTGCTCCACCATGGAGGAAGCACCCGATCCAGCCGTGAAATGGTTTCCTCTGGAAGCGGCACCACATCAAGCCCTGCCCTGGCGCAGGCATCGGCTCCGATGACCCCCCAACCGCCTCCACTGGTCACGATCCCGACCCTCCTGCCCTTTGGAAGGGGTTGGCGGATAAAGGCGGCGGTGATGTTGAACAGCTCATCGATGTTATCGGCAAGCAGGATCCCCGCCCTTTTCGCCGCATGGGAAAAGATCGGCCGGAAACCCGAAAGGGACGCGGTGTGCGAAAGGGCTGCCCTGGCCCCGGCATCGGTATGGCCCACCTTGAGCATCACCACCGGCTTTCTGCACGTCACCTGTTCGGCCACGTCCAAGAAACGTCTGCCGTCCTTGACTCCCTCCACGTACGTGCAGATGGCCCGGACATCGGGGTCCTTTCCATAGAACTCCATGAGGTCCGTCACGCCCTGTTGGGCCTCGTTCCCACTGCTCGCATAGTAGCTGAAACCGAGGCCCTTCATCATGGCCCTGCTCACGATGGAGATGCCTACGTTGCCGCTCTGGGAAACCAGGGCCATGGGGCCCGCCTCGGGAACAAGGGGAGGCATGGTCGGATAGAGCCGTGACCGCGGACTCATGATACCGTTGGAGTTAGGCCCTAGGATGACAAGATTTCCCTTCCGCGCGATATGAGCCATCTGGGTCTGCAAGGCGCGTCCTTGCTCACCCACCTCGGCAAACCCCGCCGAAATCACCAGAGCCGCTCTTATTCCCTTGTTCACGCAGTCTTGCAGCACGGCCGGCACCGTGGGAGGGGGGGTCACCACCACGGCCAAGTCGCTCGCTTCAGGGACCTCGGCCACGCTGCGGCGCACCCTGAGGTTCAATATCTCCTCTTCACGGGGGTTCACCGGGTATATGCTTCCCGCAAATCCCCCGTTTATGAGGTTCTGAAGAACGATGTGGCCCCACTTACCGGGGTGCTTCGAGGCCCCGACGAAGGTTATGGAACGAGGATGAAAAAGCGGCCTGAACCTATCCAGTACTTCAGACATGGGACTGCTCCTTTGGGGTTTTGGGCGCCAAAGCCCGCCTGTGCCTTCTTTCTACCATGGGGTGGCGCTGCAGGGAAGAGCCGGGCCAAGCGCCCCATCCCCCGAGGCAACGCGGACGCATGCGGGCCGCCGGAAGGCCAAGGTTCGCCCGCCCCCGTGCCCGCCCCTGCCGTGATTTCCTCCTCGTTGCCTTCGAGTGTCCTGGCGCCCGTTGTGCTGACTTTCGTCGGGTTCTCGGGTCTTTCGAAGGGCCTGTTCTCTCCGCGCTGTGCAATGATCCATGCCGGACAGCCCGATCCGGTCCGTTCGCGCCGGGCCGGCTCTTGCCCCAAACCGCCGCTCGCCGGATGGTGGAACACCGGATGGTCTTTCTGAATTCTCGACAGCCCCTTGTGGGTACACAACTCACCAGATGCGTTACTGGGGAGCCGTCACCCACACATAGTCCGCCGTACGGGGATCCAGATCGTGCCGATCAACCGGGGCCGGGAGGGGCAGCACCACCCGGTAGGCGTGGGGTGCCCTCCTGGCGACCCTCTCGGGTATTCCGAACCGGCCCCTCAAGTGCCCCCTGCCTGCGAGCACCAGTATCCTTTCCTTATGCTGCCGGGCGAGCAGCACCTCCGAGAGGGTTTCGGCCATGGTTTCCTCCCATGCGAGCTGGGCCTGGTAGAAGGCTTCGAAGTCCCGTATCTCACCTTGCGGGTGCTTGCCGTATTGCTTGAGGACGTATGCACGGTGGGCCCGGTCCCAGGGATCGATCTGCCGGGCGATCCGGCTTCTTTCTTCAGGGGTGAGCGATTCCAGACCCGTGCGGGCGATCTTGCCCACCACGAACTTCGGTGCGTTGAGGCCGATAAGGGGTACGCGATGGTCGCGCGCCCAGAGCACAAGATTCCGGTAGAGCCCGAAGGGATAGCCCCAGACCTCTTTCCAGCGAACCTTTTCGAGGAAAGCCTTCTCGTCCAGCTTTCCCTGCCACCAGTCATCGAGCAGCGGCTGTGCGCTGCGGGGGAACATCTCCATGGCGAGCACGGTGGGACGGCCCGCGTCGGTCAGGGCACGGACAATCCTTTCCTGCACCTGGTGGTCCGCAGACCGGCTGTGGGTTTCTCCCAGGTACACGATGTCCACTGCGCAAAGGTCTTCCAACAGGGCATCGAACAAGACCGTCTCGCCGGTGCCAAGGCGGACGATTGCACCCGGTCCCGCTTCCTCGGGCCCGGGGGGACCGGGGACCGTCGGAAGCGCACACCCCGCCAACAGGGGAAGCACCACGGCCAGGGTGGGAACAAGGGCGCCCCTTCTGGTGCGCTCGGTAGGCTGTTTCATGAACCCTCCTTGCCGCGTCGTGCGCTCTATCAGGATTGCGGCGGGCCTGCTTGGGATGGGCCCCATCTCCCATTTTCCCTTCAGGACTCGGGGCTCCCGAGAGAATAAATTTCCGTTTTCAGGCGTCGAGGCGCGCGCATGCCAAGGCGCGAGGAGGGCGAATGGCGGGCCATTTAACCGACGAGCCACGCTGCCATGCGTGATGGATGGGCGCATCAAAATGCGAAGTTATTCTTGAGCAAGCCCTTAGCCCGAGCCACCAAGACACCCCTCGAAAGCCGCTTTTCCGGTGCAAAATTGCCCCCTTAAAGGCCATTATGATCCAATTGCATATAAATTCAGCGCATTAGCTTGGCCAGACCACAGATGCCAACTGCAACTCCTCTGTGAACTCATTCCCACACTCACAGAGAAAAAGGCGTGACAAAAAGTGAAGAAATGTCTTTTTACCCCGGATATCCAAACGGCCTATGCATCGCTTTTCTTCTTCGTGGATATCCTCGCAAATAGCCCTGCAATTACGGCACATGGCGACATCCCTCCGATGGGCACACATCAGATGCAACACCTCCTCGTCGCCTTCCCGGCGCAACACATACATTGTCACGACCAAAGCTGAAATCCCGAGCAGCGTCGCCAGAAGGCTGTCTTTACACTCCGTAAATTCTTGCCCGCAAATTCGTTTCACGGCCCGCCGCCCCTCACCACGTGTCCACGCACGGCCGCCGCTTGCCCGTACGCGGCTCCGGTGGGGGGAGGGATCGCAAAACGCTCATGATGCGGCGGCGTGTGTCCGCCGGGTCGATCACATCGTCGATCTCGTAGTGCGAGGCGGTGTTCACGGCCTTTCCGTGTTCGTAGGACTTGGCCACCATCTGCTCGAAAACGGCCTTTCGTTCCTCGGGGTCCTCTATAGCGGCAAGCTCCGTGCGGAAACCCAATTTCACTGCCCCCTCGAGCCCCATGCCCCCGAACTCTCCGGTGGGCCAGGACACCGTGAAGAAAGTGGCCTTGTGGCTTCCCCCGCCCATGGCCTGGGCCCCGAGACCATAGGATTTTCGCAGCACAACGGTGAAAAAGGGCACACTGAGGTTCGCCCCCACCACGAACATGCGCGCACAGTGTCTGACCAGGGCCGTCTTTTCCACCTCGGGCCCCACCATGATCCCCGGCGTGTCGCAAAGAAACAGGACCGGGATGTCGAAAGCATCGCAAAGCTGCATGAAACGGGCGGCCTTGTCCGCTGCCGGGCTGTCGATGGCCCCGGACAGGTGCTTGGGGTTGTTGGCCACCACGCCCAAGGGGCGGCCTTCTATCCGGATCAGGGCCGTCACCATTCCCAGCCCGAAGTGGGGGCGCAGCTCCAGCACCGATCCCCTATCGGCCATTGTCTCGATGACCGAACGCACCTCGTAGATGCGCAGGCGGTTTTCGGGAATGATCCCCCGAAGGAGCCTCTGATCGGCGCAATCCCATTGCCTGATGGACCCCTGGAAGTACGAGAGGTACTGCTTGGCCTTGCGCACCGCCTCCGCCTCGTCCTCCACGGCAATATCCACCACACCGTTGGGCACCTGCACCCCCATGGGACCCACTTCCTCGGGGCGGAACACCCCCAGTCCCCCCCCTTCTATCATGGCCGGCCCCCCCATGCCGATGTTCGAGTTCTTTGTGGCGATCACCACGTCGCAGCAACCCAGTATGGCCGCGTTGCCCGCGAAGCACCTGCCGGAGTTGACTCCCACCAGGGGGACCCGTCCGCTGAGCCTGCCGAACAGGTGAAAGGCCATGCAGTCCAGCCCGGCGACGCCGCCGGTATCCGTGTCGCCCGGACGGCCGCCTCCCCCTTCGGTGAAAAACACCACAGGGATGCGCCACCGATCTGCAAGCGCGAACATGCGGTCTTTCTTCTTGTGGTTCTGCATCCCCTGCGTGCCCGCAAGGACCATGTAGTCGTAGGACATGACGATGCACCGTGCCTTCTGGTCATCGAACCAGTGCCCGTTGACCCGGCACAGACCGGCAAGGAGCCCGTCGGCAGCGGTGCGCTGGATGAGGTCCTCCAGGGTCCGTCTCTGACGCTGGGCGGCGATGACCAGCGCGCCGTATTCCACGAAGGACCCGGGATCGCACAGGTCCATCACGTTTTCCCGCGCCGTTCTCTGGCCCCTTTGTCTTCGGCGTGCCACGGACTCAGGCCGCGCAGCATCCTGGGTGATGGCCTGGCGGGCGCAGACCTCCGCGAGATCTGGACGGATGTGGTCCAAGTCGACAAGGGCCTGGCCGCCGTCCTGCACATCGTCCACCGCGCACTCTTCGATGAAAAGGAGGGGCTGGTCCTCGAATACCGTGTCGCCCTCTTCCACGGCGATGCGCCGGATCACTCCGCCGGTGGGCGCCCCGATCTCATGCTCCATCTTCATGGCGTTCATCACCAGGACCGGCTCGCCCTTGCGCACGGACTGCCCCTGGCGCACATGCATACTCACGATGGTTCCCTGCATGGGCGCCTTCATCACGACTTCACCCTCCAGGGCGGCCGTTTCGGGCCGATCCACCGCCCAGACGGCGTCAGGAACATCCGGCGAAGGGGGCACTTGCCCATCGCCTCGCCCGTAGGCCAGAACCGCCAGGGGGTCCACCGCGTCCACCTTGGCGCCGGCATGGAGGCGTGAACCGGTGTGGTCGAAAAACAGCCGCGGGTGGGCCGGTGGGCCGGAAGCTGCCAGCTCCTCCATGTGCTCCTCCACAAAGCGCGTGTGGACGCGATTGGCCGTGAAATCAGGGTGACGGAGGAGGTTTTGCAGGAAAGGGATGTTGGTCCGCACGCCTTCGATCTTGAACCCGCAAAGGGCCCGGTAGGTCTTTCGGACCGCATCGGAGAAGCGGCCGGAGACCGAATGCCCGATGAGCTTTGCCAAGAGTGAATCAAACCGGGGATTGGTGCGATAACCCACATACCCGCACGTGTCCGTCCGCAACCCGCGTCCGGAAGGGGCCTCGAAGGCCTCGAGTGTGCCTCCCGAAGGCCGGGTGTTGCCTTCGGCGTCCATGGTTTCCGTGTTGATGCGCACCTGGACCGCATGCCCCCGTGGCACGGGCACGTCCTGCTGCGTGAGCCCGAGGTCGGGAAGGGACCCGCCCTGGGCCAGTTGCAGTTGGATCTCCACCAGGTCCACTCCCAGGACCTCCTCCGTCACCGTGTGCTCCACCTGAAGCCTCGGGTTGGCCTCCATAAAGGCGTAACGACCCTTGCCACCCGCGGCGCAGGCATCCACGAGAAACTCGAAGGTCCCCACATTGTGGTAACGCACGCTGCGCGCCAGCCGGACAGCGTCTTCGGTGAGGCACCGGCGCAGAGCAGGGTCCATGGTGGGGCACGGGGCGATCTCCACAAGCTTCTGGTGCCGTCTCTGAATGCTGCACTCCCGTTCCCAGAGGTGGGTGACGGCCCCGGATCCGTCGCCGACGATCTGCACTTCGATGTGCCGTGCCCTGGGCATGAGTCTTTCCACGTAAACCTCCCCGTTGCCGAAGGCTTGCACCGCTTCGGACCGGCAGCGGGTGTACGCCTCGCGCAACTGTTCGGGGCGGTGCACCACTCTCATCCCCCGGCCCCCGCCCCCTGCCACGGCCTTTATGACCAAGGCTTCGCCGCTGCCCATGGACGCGAAAAGGGCCTCTGCCTGCTCCAGGGTGACCGGCTCCGTCGTGCCCTCCAGTATCGGCACCCCGCAGCTCTGCGCCAGGGACCGGGCCCGGGCCTTGTCGCCGAAAAGCTCCAGGGTCTCGGCATGGGGCCCCACGAAGGTGATACCCTCTTCGGAACATCGTCGGGCAAATCCCGCATTTTCACTCAGAAAGCCGTACCCGGGATGGATGGCGGTACAGCCGCACTGCCTGGCAAGGGACACGATCTGTTCCACATCCAGGTAGGCCGCAGGCCCCACTCCCCGCAAAGGACGGGCCGCGTCCGCCATGCGGGTGTGCAGGGACTGGGCGTCGTCTTCGGAAAAAACCGCCACGGTGTCGATGTCCATCGCTGCAGCGGCACGCAGGATGCGAACGGCGATTTCACCCCTGTTGGCGACAAGAAGTCTCATGCTCATGGAGATGGGGTCCCTTCTGAGGCTTTGCCGCGCCGCGTTGCCTTGCGGCCTGGAAGCATTCCGGCTTTTTCCTTCAGCAGCCTGTTGGTTCTGGGCCTTCCGCCAGCGGGGAAGCCGGGCCGTGGGGCGGCGATCACGGCCGAAGCTCCGAGCTTTTTTCTAAAATCCTGTACAAGGGGGTACACAAAAACAGCCTTGGGTTGCACGGTATTGCCCACACGGTTTTCATCGTTGCGGCCGCGGCCGGTGGTCATTCCCAGGTACTTCCAGTTGGCCGCCCTGTAACAGGTACCCGAAAAAATGGCCACATCCACCATGCTCTCCAGCAGCACGGGGCGCACGTTGTAAAGGTCCTCCCAATCCCGGCCTACCCTCCTGACCACCAGGGAGAGCAGTTTGCTGGCCAGGTTCTTGACCCGGACCCACGGAAGGATAAGGAAGCGGCTGTTGTTCACGATCTGCTGGAGATTCTCTTCACGCGCCCTGTCCTCCCAGCCTATCCACTCATCGCGACACATGATGCGCCAGGCCGGGCTGGAAAACAGCATGCAGGCGATCGGTGCGTCCCCATCCGCATAAGCCAGATAACGCAAGCTCGCCCCATAGGGCACCTTGTAGCCCAGATAGTGGTGCGTGCCGATCAGGTGCCGCCACAGCAGCCTTTCCTCCTTGGTGCGCAACGGTTCCACCCGATAGGGGCCGAAGGCATCCGCATTTCCCTGCAATTCCACCTGCCTGAGCTCAAAGCCCTCTTCGGGAATACTGACTTTCCACGTTCCGGGGGGGGCCCCCCGCGTGGCCGGAAGCTCAAAGAGCTTTGCCTTTTCCAACTTCTCCAGAACTTCCCGGCATTCCATGACCTTGAGCTTTCCGGTGGGTCTTTTCCATTCCAGAAGCTCGCACACCGTGCTGGCAAGCTCGTGGCGACTGAGTCCCCGGCAGTCCTCGATCACCTGCCTGATGATCTCCAATTCCTCCGGCGTGAAATCCCGGCCGAAGAACCGTTTGGGTCGTCTGAACCGCATTGTCTTCCCCTCGTACCCCTGACACCCCACGAACCCACCGGGTCCGGACCGGCGGGTCCCCCCCCGCCCTCCCCCACATCTCCACTGGACGCACACCGCCTTGTCCCTGACTCCCCGGAGGGTCCAGTGCAAGAGCTGCAATCTATTATCCCACGATGGAATCGGTCAAGAGACGATCCGACGGCCTTGGGGTGAACACCGGCTTCTCCCCGCTCCCCCCCTTGCGGCAACAACGACAATCACAGGAACCTTGGCACTTTACCGGGATGGTTTGAACAGGTCTCCGCAGGTGGCATGGACTTCCTGCCGTTGTTGTTCCGTCAGGGGTCCGGCGAGGGATGGACTATTGGCTATCGGTCACTAGCCTACCGCCCGGCACTATGATCCGCAGCCCATCGGCGGTCGGAGGATGCAGCAAGGGGCTGTTTATTCGAATGACGTGGTGTTTGCCGGCGGCCTGGATCATCCTTCCGGCCGGCCGGGTACTTTTCACGAAGGTCCTCTGGGTTCCTGGGGGCACGGGGCATTTGTCGGCCGCCTGATGGTTGCCGGACCCGTTCACCTCGCGATCGCACGTAAACCCTCCCAAAGGTCCCTTCTCCTTCATCGGGTTCTAAACCGGTGGTTCCCGGCGCATTGTCTCAATGCATGCGGTCCGCATGACCGGCACAGGGAATGAGGAACCTGAACACGCTTCCTTTTCCCTCGCCGTCGCTTTCGGCCCAAATCATACCCTTGTGCAGCTCGATGAATCTGCGCGACAGGGTCAGGCCCAGCCCCGTTCCTTGATATCTTCGACTCGCGGAGCTGTCCCCCTGCTCAAAAGGATTGAAGATGCGCTCCAGATCCCTCCCGTTGATTCCGATTCCCTCGTCTGCAATGGAGACCTCCACGTATTCCCCGTCGTTCAGGGCCATATGGGACGCCACCGGGACCAGCGTTGGTCTGAGATCCCGTGTGACCCATCTGGATCCCTTCTTTACGAGGGGGCGGCCGGCAAGGAAGACGGATTTCCCTCCATCGGTGAATTTAACCGCGTTCGAAAGCAAGTTGTAAACAACCTGCTTGATTCTCCGCTCATCCAGGGCAACGGGCTTGTCGAGTCCGTCAATGTCCACGCATATGGAGATCCCGGTGTCTCTTGCCTTCTCGCTGATGATGCGAACGCTGTTGCGGAGCAGGGCTGCCAAATCAACATTGCCAACGTCCAACTTCATGTTGTGGGATTCGATTTTTGACAAATCAAGGATATCATTAATAAGCGACAGCAGATGCTCGGCACTTGTATGAATATCTGTCAGATAATCATATTGAACGGCATTGAGCTCTCCGCAGTGATGATCCAGAAGAAGCTCACTGAACCCGATGATCGCGTTCATCGGCGTACGGAGCTCATGGCTCATCGTCGCAAGGAAATTGCTTTTGGCCATGTTCGCCGCCTCAGCGGCTTCCTTGGCCTCTCTCAAAGCTTCCTGCGCCCTGTTTCGCTCAGTCACATCTCGAACAAGGCCACGGAACCCCACCGACTTGCCGGCCTCGTCGCGCATCAACGAAGCCGACATCTCCACAACACATCGTTCCCCGGTCTTCTTCGTGATCTCGAAGACCACAAGCTTTGCCGGAATCCCCGTCTTGTGGATCTTGTTGAAAACCCTATTCAGCTCCTCAACGGTTGCTTTGCTTGTGTACTCTCCTATTCCCATGCCGATCAGTTCATCCGGTTTATAGCCCGATATTCTCGACAATGCCTCATTGCAGAAAACGAGCTTACCGGTGGGGTTCACTTCGAAATAGGCCTCTTCTATGTCCTCAATAAGGCTTCTGTGTTTCTCTTCACTCTTCTTCAAAGCCCTCTCGATGCGTTTTCTATCCTCTATTTCAGATCGCAGGTCATCATTGATTTGTACTAATTGTTGTGTCCTTTCGGAGACATGCTTTTCCAAATTTCTCTTTGCCCTGTTAATGTTTTCTCTCTCGATATTCAGCAGCGCTGTGTTTATGTATTCCATTCGTGTATAACGCTCGAATGCATAGCAAGCAAACATACCGAATACATTGGCTGTAATAAAGAAGAAGTTATTGTTTATCAATATGTGGACCGGCGTATCCATATATGCGATCGCCGCAACTTCATAGCCCAAAACTACCAGTAAGCCCACGGTGCTTGCCCAAATCCAACGCAACTTAAAAAAAGTATAGCCATACATCAATACGAGGATCAGCCCTGCATAGTACGACTGATTATTTTCTTCGGTAGTTATGACTATCATGCATATGATTCCGAATCCAGCCACAAACACGGTAAGTGCACACATCAGTTGCATGGCGCGTCTGAAGTGCTCAGAAAAGGTGAACAAAAGGACACCTACCGTCCAGGGCAGGAAAACGCCGAAACGGATGAACCACAATTTTTCCTTTGCGCCCGGGGCAATCTGAGCGTCAAGAATGCCGAAAATGGCATAGAAGAATACGGCCAGCACCAAGGCCAGTCTCACATGATTGATTGATTTGTCGTAGTATATCCGACGAAAGGCGCACTCATGATCCGGCTGAAAGTTGAGCCAGAGTACGTTTTGTATTCTCGGAGGGGTTCGGCTGCCCATTTGTCTTATCTTTCCGCAAGGGACGCCCAATCATGGGAAAGGCTATTCTTCTCTCAGCCGTCCGTTTCGCTGCGTCTCTTTATCACGATCAGCGACATGTCATCGAGTTGATCTTGTTGGAAGCTCTTGATTTCTTCGATGACTTTTTCCAGCAGTTTCTTGGGCGGCAGGTCGTAGTACTGGGATAGGAGTCTTTCCACTCTTGCCTGTCCGAACATTTCGCCCTTCGCGTTCGAGGCTTCGGTGATCCCGTCGGTGAATAGAAGCATGATATCGCCGTCGTCAATGCCGACCGAAACGTCCACAAGGTGTTTCTCTATGTCGTCGGCTATCCCCAACCACGTTCCCCTTGTCGGCAGCACTTCGGTCTTGTTGAACGCGGCGCGATAGAGGATGACATCTTGATGCTTACCGGCGAAGGTTGCCTTCCTTCCGTTCAGATGGATGGCCATCAGCGTCATGTAGTGATCGGATCCGAGCCTGGCGAGGTTTTCTCTTATGACGGCATTGACGGCTTTCAGGACCGCGGAGGGCTGACATTCGCACTCATTGTTCACCATGGAAAGTATGCTCGTTTCCGCCATCATCATGATCAATCCCGAATCGACCCCGTGCCCCGATACGTCGCCTATCGCCACCCATTTCTCTCCGCTGGGGGTCTCTATGATGTCGTAATAATCTCCGCCGACCTCCTCGGCGGGCACCATGGTGGCTGCGATTTCGAAACCCTTCATTCTTTCCTTGTCGGGAAGAAGGGCCGTCTGTATGCGCTTGGCCAATTCCATTTCGCTCCAAATAGCGTCGCGGGCTTTCTTCAATTCAAGAAGGAGCGAAAACTCCTGTCTGACCAGACGGTATTTGACATGATTTATACTGACGGCGATTACACCAGTAGATAGAAGAAAGAAAAGATTGTTTATAAGAATCGAAGTTGTGAAGTCATGTGGAAAAATGGTGTTTACAGCGATATAGATCACAATTATCAGTATGGCGTTGGCTGCTGAATGTACCGGATGCCAGGGAAGGAGAAGATTCACTCCAATCAGGACTAGATTGAGGCCTGCGTAATAAGCCGAGTTGAAACCACCCAAGTCCTTCGTCATCAACGAAATGATGAGACCGATGTTCAGTGATACCAGGTAACCATGGTAATAGGACAAACGACTCGGCCTGGTCTTTCTAATCACAACGTACTGCAGCAGCACTATGATGGTGGAGATGAGTCTGTAGCTACCGAAACGGGGCAACAGGTGACTTGGCATGGTCACGCAATCGAGCAGGAAAAAGATTGGAACGAGGGTGTATGCCAAGGTTGTGAGGGTTCCCGACCATTCGTGTATGATACGAATGACATAGGATTCGAAATCATTATCCTTGGAAATACTCTCCGGATTATAATGCTTCATGTTGAGGTTTCCAATCAATTCCTCGCCATTATATCTATCTACTTGGCTGCGTTCGTCGTTTCGCGAAACACTTTCGTAGCGGCGATCAATAACCGGATGCACACGAATGAGAACTCTCAGGTCTGTTTCTAATCACTTCTTGCTCATGTGCAGAAACATTTGGACTCCGGTCTTTTCGTAAAATATTTCCTTATCGATGTCTGTCCTGTCTTTCAATAGATTGAAAAATTCCTCTTCAGTCCTATAGTATAGCACCCAGTCACACCAGTATTCCATGTAGCAGCGGCTTGGATTGGAAATGTGAAAATTGCCGACCAACATCTCTCCTCCCGGCCGTAGCAAGTCGCAAAGTCTATCCAATATCGCGGTCGCGACAGGAGGGGTCAGGTAATCGAACAATCCCATCGAATATATGAAATCGAACTCTCCCCATTTCGTTTTCAACTCCGGGGTCCCCAGCATCGTTCGAACGGATTCATTCAGATAGGCGATCCTGAGTTTAGCCTTGAAGCGCTTTTCAAGCGCATCCACCAGGGTCGCCGCCTCCAACAGGGCCGATCTGTCCTGGTCCAGCAGCGTGAAATCATACTTATCAAAATCCCCCGATGGTGCAAGAATGTCGTTCAGCTCAAAAGCGGGACCGCAGGCAACCGACAAGACCCTCAGTCCTTCCCGTCCCGACCTGCGGTCGTTGGCCAGGTGGGCAAGCGTGTCTGCTATTAGGCGTCTTCTGTTCCGCACCGCCTCAGCGCCCGGCTGTTCCAGCGGATGCTTGTTGAGGAGTTTCGAGAACGTCGAGTCGCCCTCGTACTCGTTCTTGTAAATCATCATCATCATGCTCGAATCACCGCTGTAGCCTCTGGGCTTGAGGTTTGTCCTCGTCATGAACACGGAACACACAATGTAATTCCATAACTGCTTTCTGAAATAGAACCCGTGGCGTTCGTGATCGTCACGTGCATAATTTCTCACTAGATTGAACAAATCCATGTTTCGCTTGTCCAGAAATGATATGAAACTTCTGCCCTCGATGTCGATTATACTATTCTGTATCGCTGTTTTTACTTGCTCTGGTTCTGATTGATACTCATTGTCAAGCTTATCGAAGAAGTTCTTGTATACACTCAAATCATAGGCCAGGTCCGCAGTGATTTCTTTGAATTCCCTGTGTATGCGTTCCTTATGGCTCAGTACCATCGGTAGGTCTATCAGTGAATTCCTCAACTTGACAACTTTTCTGTGTATAAGGAGGCTCTCGAAGTCGTAGAGGTCGTTTGTGAACACCAGACGGCCCCCATACCCATCGATGTTGGGTTCCGAAAAAAGCCGACACGGCCCAAGATGGATTCTCTCGCCGTTGACACCGACCGTCAGATCCTGGAACTCGGTTCCGTGCGTCGCGGAAACCCCGTCGGGGAAGCGAACGAGCAAGGAGTACTTGGAGGTGTATTTTGCGTCCACCAACAAGGTCTTACTGCCCGTGAGCAGGTTCGCTGTGATTGCGTTTTCCGTCTCTCGCATTTCAGCTCAATCCCTTTATTTTTACACGATCGTCTTCTGTCTCGAAGATCTCCAGGGCTGAAAACATGAGTTCCTGCCACTTCTGAGACTGTCGGTAGAGGATCGTTAAAGACAGATTGCCTCTTTTCACCCTATCAAGGATCTTTATCACAGGTGTTATGGTCGATGAATTCATGTATTCCATGTCACAGAAATTGAGAATTATCCTCTTTTTCATCTCGCTCGACTTAGTAAGAGCATTTATCAGAATAGGCGTTATGAATTTGCCAGGCTTGAGCTCTATGCTTTTTCCTCTCCATATCACCTCGATATTGTCGTTGTCTATGACGTCTATCTGCAATTTGTCCTGCGAAAATGTCGTCAGCGTGCTCATGATAATCCTCTTCAGTAGCTGGCCCTGTTAGTCATTCCAACCGGGAAATCGCCGAAACGTTTACGTATTGGTTTTCATTCAGATAGAAGTCCAAGACCGCTTTGCCTTCGTAGGCTATCCTCGCAAGACCAAGTCCGCTTTCTTCGTCCGTGAAGGGCTTCCTGGAGACCTCTTTGAGTCTCTCCACATAGGCCTCGAAGGAGTCCTGGTAGCCCCTTATCCACTGGATTCTTCTGTCTAGATTTCTCAGATGACCGAATCTGGTACGATCGACCGGATTGATCACTTCGATGGTGATGATCCCTCGCCCGTAACGGATCTCTATGGCCACATGGCCATCCGGCGGTTTGAATTTGCCGTATTTTATACCGTTTTCTACCAGCTCACTGATGATCATCGTCAATGAATAGACGTTGTCGCTCTCAAGGCCCATGGTTGTGAGGAAACTTGTGGCCTGTTGACGTACCTCCTCTATTCTGTCCCATTCGGGTCTGATCTCCAGTTTCAATACCTTTTCCATTTATTGCCGACCTCCTGGGTGATGAATCATTGGAAGGCTTTCCATCGTCAGGCGTTTGTTCAATGCGCCGCAACAGCAGCGATGGGCCCTGTGGCACCGTGCGCTTCCATTACGACGGTCCACACGACTGCCTTGAGAGGGCTGCGGCGCGCGGAACCGAATGCCCCTCGGCCCGTTTCGGCACTCGTCAGGACTTTGCATAAGACCTGCTTGCCTTTGGTTGCCGCCCGTCCCACAAGCCCGCCGCCTGTGTCCTCCCCTTGCGAGATAGGGCCAAGAGGACGGTCTGCACTGTGCAGATAACACGAAGGGTGTTCCGCGTCCTCCGGCGCAAGAGCCCCAATTGCCCGGATCCTGTGCCACGAACAAGGTGCATTGGGTTCGCTGCCCTCCCGCTTCGGTCGGTTTTGGGCCTCCGTGCTAAGAGCGAATGCAATTCGCATGCCAGCCCCCCCCTATCCGCAACAGGTGCCCCGTTCCATTCCTTCCAGGACGGTAAAGGGAGAGTGGCCTTGTCGGGATGTCTGTTTCCCTGACGCTGCGTTGGGACCTTGACGGCAGCTCCGCTTTGGCCTCATGGGTTATTGGGGGTGTCCAAGGGGCCGGCTGGAAACAACAGCCTCCGGGGCTTTCCTGTTGATTGGGAGCTTGCGCTGGGGTAAAGGCATCTGTGTTGCGGGGTGCCTGGTCACTGCGAAGCACACGGCGCCCTGGCGGCCAGAAGCCAAACAACGCACACCATGACCGGGAGGAGACCATGTCACTGACGCTTCGCCAAATCGCATTGGTAGCCGAAAGACTGCAACCGGTCCTCGAGGACCTGCAAGCCGTTTTGGGGATAGGAGTGTGCCACGTCGATCCCCAGGTGGAGGTCTTCGGTTTGGAGAACTCCCTGTTGCCTGTAGGCACCAACTTCATCGAGGTCGTGGCTCCCATCAGGGAAAACACGGCAGGGGGAAGGTATCTCAAGCGCAGGGGTGGCGACGGAGGCTACATGATCATCACCCAGGCCGACAGCCTCGCCACACAGGAGTCGTGCCGAGCGAGGGCTCGGCAAATGGGCATCCGAGTGGTCTGGGAATCGGCCCACGACACAGGCAGGTTCATGCAGTTACATCCTGCGGATACCGGTGGCAGTTTTCTTGAAATCGACTGGGATGAGAAAAACGAGCACCAGGGAAACTGGCCCCCCGCAGGGGGTACCGGATGGCAAGAGGCGGTGCGAACCGATGTTGTCTCGTCCATCATGGCCGCGCAGCTCCAGTCGCCGGACCCAACGGCCTTGGCGCGACGGTGGAGCACCGTCTTGGACATCCCCCTGACCCAGGGACCTGCCGGCGCACCCCAAATCGCCCTGAACAACGCGGCCATCCGTTTTGTGAAGGCAAGAGACGGGCGCGGCGAAGGTTTGGGTGCGCTGGATATCCGGGCTGCAGACCCCGCAAGACTGCTCGAGGCCGCACAGGAGAGGGGTCTCAAGATCTCGGACACCGAGGTGATGCTCTGCGGCATGCGGTTCAATCTGGTATAGGACCGGAGGAGGTTCCATGGCAGCGGTCCTCCATCTTACCCTCCATCGGAAGTGGTTTGAAGAAATCGTTTCGGGTCGCAAGAGGGAAGAATACCGGGACCTCACACCGTACTGGGAAAGGCGCATAGAGGGTCGTCACTACGACGAAATCCACTTCCGTAACGGCTACCGGAAAGGTGCTCCCCTGGCCAGGGTGCGGTATCTTGGCTGGAAACGCGGTGAGGTGGAGGGCACACCGGTCTATATCCTGGCGCTTGGCGATATCCTCGAAATCCGGAACCATGGATCCTCCCCGTGACGGTTCCCCGCCAGGACCGTCTCGGTGTGCACTGGGGCTCGAGAAACCGGGATTCCTCCCAAGAGTCACGCGGAAGGCATGGACAAGCCTGCAATGGTCACCACACCTGACCCTGCCGGACCCTCCTGTCGCCGAAGCCGGCAACGAGCCCTGCGCGCCCCTCCCCAGGCCGCCTTCGGAAAAGAAGCCTCAGCGGTTTTCATGCCCTCGCACGTCGTCCTCAAAGGCTGCGGAAGGCCGCATGAAACGGCTCGTCTTCATGGGAGGCCTGATCCGTTCCTCCGGCTTTCGCTGCAAACGCACGGCTTTCTCAGGACAGGTGGATACACACAACCCGCAGCCGATACACCGGTCCAGGTCTATGACACAACTGCCCGCATCTCCCAGGCCAACGGCTTCCATGGGACAACGTTCCACGCAGGTTTCGCAGCCCGTGCACAGTGCGCTGTCCACCACGGCGAAGTAACAGCTTGCGGCAATGGCCGCGGGTCTGGAGGAGCGCTTTATTCCCCTGATGAGCCCGCAACAACGGGGGCAGCAGTTGCACAGGGCCTCCGGGTCCTCGCTGTTGGAAAGCCCGGGCACCAACCCGTGCTTTTCCCCGAGCGCGAGGGTCTCCAGGGCTTCTTCGGGGGAGATCAGGCGGCCCCATCCCATCTCCACATAATAGTCTGCATAGAAATCAAACAGCATGCACACGTTCACGGGGTTGTGACACACCATGCCGCGAGCCCGTTGCCACATGGAGCAGCCGCAATCTGTCAGGGCGATCCTTTTCTTCCGATGGATGATCGCCCGCACGTCGTCATAGGGGGCCACGGTCAGCGTATCGTTCACCGCTTCATTGATTGGGATGTTTCGCAGACCCACGGGCCCCCTCGACAGGCTTCCTGCCTGGAAATGGCCCTCAAAAAGCTCAGCGGCTTCCTTGTCCCAACGGTACGCCTGATGTTCCAGTATGCCGTGCATGTAAGGCGCGGCGGCGTAGTAGACAGGCTCTCCCTCCTTCTTGGGAAAACGGGGGAAGGTGAGTCCTTTTCCCGTCATGGTCCTCAGCACGCGCTCCACATCATCGGGATCCCGTGCGGTTTTGTCTGCGATCTCCTTCGCGGTTTGCAGCTCGATGGCGAGATGCAAATAGATTTCGGCCTCCTCTTCGGTAAAGAGCTTCTCCAGGATCTTGATCTCCACGCCCGATTCGGTGGCACGGAACCCCAGGGAGTATTCGTCCAATCGATCCCGGAGCCTGTAGTAGATTGTCTTGGCCACGCTATCCTCCTGTTGTTGTTCCCTTGGTTCGACTCGCCCCTTCCCCCACCAGGGGCAAATGGGCAGAGCCCGCAAGGTGATGGTGTCCCGGGCTTGCCCCCATGCCCGGCAGAACCGGCGGCCTGGCAAAATAGACCATGACGCCGGCCAGAAGACAACTTACGGTGAAAATGGCAAATGCCCAATGGTAGCTGTGCGTTATGTCATACACCCGTCCCGCGAAGAGCGGGCCCCCTGCAACGCCCACCACACGGAAAAGCTCCGCGCAGCCCTGGATCGTCCCCAGAGCCCTGCGACCGAAGTACTGCGGCCACAGCAGGGCCCCGTAAACAATGGTACCTCCCACGAAGACTCCGAATAACAGCATGGCCGCCACGGCCATGGAAAAGCTCGTGGCCAGCATGATGCAAAGAACCGCTGCGCCCAGGCCCAGGTTGCTGATCAGGGCGCAGTGCCTCACATGGATGCGCTCGGCAAGCAGACCCCAGAACACCCTTGCCGGAATGGAGGTGAAGGCGACGCTTGCCATGGCAAAGGCCGCTGCTGCGGGTTGCACACCCTGATCGGTGTAGGCGGCGGATGCGTGCAGCCACACACCGATCACTGCAAAGGAGCTGAAGGTCACGGAGGCCAGCAGAAGCCAAAACGCCCGGGTTCGAATGGCCGCTTGGGCCGGCCAGTCCGTTTCGGCCTTGACGACCCGGGAAGTGGGTCGTTTCCGGGCCGGGTAGATCCCATCGCCCTCATCTGGGTCCGGGGACCCGCCGTCAGGAGCAAGCCCCATGTCTTCAGGCGCACGCCTCAGAACGAACCCCGATGGAAGGGCCAGGAGCACCCATGCCAATAGCCCCAACACAATCCAGGCCGTTCTCCAGTCCACCCTTGTTATCACGTACTGGGTCACGGGAAGGATTGCCACCGACGAAATGGCCGCACCCATGGTCGTCAGAGCCAGGGCCCTGCCCCTCTTGACCAGGAACCACTTGGAGACCGTGGCCGTAGCCGCCACAAAGGAGAAGCACGGACGCGTCAGCCCAAGCCCCACACCGAAAAGAAGGTAGAAATGCCAGGGGTCCGTCACCCGGGAAATGAGCATGAGGAGCACCCCTCCCAGAAAGGCCCCGGTCGGCATGAGGAGCCTGGCTCCGTGTGTGTCGATAAACCAGCCCACGAATGGGGAAGCCAGTGAGGTGGCCACTGCAGCCACCGTGACGGGACCCATGAAGGCGGTCCTGGTCCAACCGAGGCTTTCGGACATGGGTTTGACGAAAACGGCCACGGCGTCGATGGTGGTGCCGACCCCGATCAAGATGGAGAGAAACCCCACCACGGCGACGTACCACCCATAAAAAAAAGGACTTGCAGTGCCTCTTGTATTCATAGGTCGGTTCCTTGGCAGGCTGCGCCCGCGTCACGGGCCACTGGTACGGCGATCGGGGGGCGTTGCCCGCCTTTGCTTTATCAGGAGGCACGGGGACTGTCAAAACACGGGGCGGGGGTGGTCGGCGCCAATGCTCTCAAAGCAAAGGCAGGGGCGGTCCGGGGCTGCGCCTCTTGACACGCCCTTGGGGGTGATTATTGTTCGAGTAAACATAACTATCTGAAATAAATCTGAAAGGAGGTGTACGATATGTCTGCACTACTGCCAATTTTGAGACGTCCCGGTCTGCTTTCTGGTCCTTTTAGAGGATACTTCGACCGTTTCTTCGAGGGTTTGAGTATGCCGGAGGTTTTTGGCTCGGAGGCAGGGGGTTTTCCCGTTTTTGACGTGTCTGAAACCGAGAAGGAATTCATCGTGAAGGCAGAGCTTCCCGGCTTGGATAAAGAAAATATTGAAATAACGCTCTCGGGAGGTTTCTTGACCGTGAGGGGCGAGAAAAGGGACGAAAGGAAAGAGGAAAAGGAGCATTATCACGTGAGGGAAAGCTACTGCGGTTCCTTCGCGCGAACCATACGCATCCCGGTGAAGATCAAGAATGACCAGGTCGACGCCGGCTACAAAGACGGTGTCCTGCGCATCGTGCTGCCCAAAGCGGAAGGTGAGGGGGCCACAAAGATCGAGGTCAAGAGCTAACCGGAAAAAAACACTGTGAGAAACCGCCGCGTGCCGGGGCCGGACCCTGGCACGCGGCTCCTTGTCATGAAGGGGTCTGCGTGCGCAGAAACATGCGGGTCAACCTGTCCCAGCCAATGCGCGGAACCTTTCCACAGATGTCGTCAGCGAGCAACCCGCCGTCGGCCGCCAGAGGACCTGCTGCCTCTTCTATCACACCGTAAAGGGCGCTGGTCTCACCCCGTATGAAGTCCCGGGCCTCTTCGCCCAACATGAGTTTCTTGAGATTCTGACGCAGGTTGTCGGGGTGCACCCGGGCGATCCAGCCCTCGGTATAGGGATCGGTGCCGACACGAGCCCCCTGCTCCCCCAAGCGCGTGTTCACTGCAGTCACCACCCCCCCCACGGGGGAGCGGACCTGGGCCCTCAGGCCGCCGCGAACAATCCAGATATCCCCTCTTTCCTGCTCCAGCTCCTTGCCCAGAAGGGGGGCTTCGATGCGATCCAAGGGCCCGAAGACCCGGAGCGCAAAATCGTCCAACCCCACTGCCACAGATCCTCCTTCTTCCACCCTCACCCAGGCGTGGCCGGGATGAAGGTAGAAACCCTGGGGAAACTTGAAACCATCCATGTTCAAGACCCCCACAGGACGCACCAATGCGTGCACCGTGTAATGGTCTGTGAAATACTGATCGAACTGGCAGTTGCCGCAACGGTACTGCGCCGTGCACGCCCTGAATCCGATGCGCCCCTTCATGTGGTGAAGACACGGCCGCTTCCACTGGGGAAGCGCCATCAGCCTCTCCTTCCAATACACGATTCGCCCGCGCCGTCCCACGGGTAAGCGACCGAGCCGCGCTGCCTGCTGGTTTTGCCGTGCCGCGTTGTGCAAGGCGGCGTCGAAGCGACAGGAGGGGCAATCGTAATGGATGGTGCAGATCTTCTTGCGAACCACCCCCGCCTGCATCCAGATGCACGGGCTTGCCTCGCCTTGCCCCCGACTCTTTACCCTGCTCGGTTTCATGTCCTTGCCCTCCCCACCGGCCGTGCCCAGCCCCCGGACAGCGTCTTTTGCCACGACAATGGTCCCCGACCTACCGACCCATTGCGGTGCGGCTTCCTCCCTCCGGTCCCGCCTTCGGCGGGACCAAAAACCCCATCTGAAGCGCAACAGTCCGGGTGGAAGCTCTTCACGTCTTCAGGAAAGTGCCGGTCAGTGCCTTCCAGTCGAGCTGCGGGAGGTTACCGTAGATGTCGTCGCTGAAGTACCCACCGTCGGCGGCCAGGGGACCTGCCACCTGCTCCACCATTTCCTGGAGCCGGTCGACCTCTCCGTTCATCCACCCGAGGGTCTGGGTTTCCGCCATCAGGCCTTTGACCGTTGCCTTTATGTCCGGAGTGCGGACCAGAAAGAGCCACCCGTCTGCGTAAGGTTGCCGGTTGGCAAGCCCCGGGTTTTCCCGTACCTTCCCATTGACCTCCATGATGACCCCGCTCACGGGGGAAAGAACACCGGCCAGATTGTCACGCCGCTTCAGGCCCCAGCCCTGCCTGCCTTGTTCCAGCTCTTTTCCCATCAGGGGAAGATCGAGGGCATCGGCCTGTCCCAAGAGCTTGAGGGCAAAATCGTCCAGCCCCACCCTTATATACCCCCCGCTTTCGATACGGGCCCACCCGTGTCCTTCATGGAAGTAACAGTCCATGGGCACGTCAAAGCCTTTGATCTGTTCCACATTGTGGGGGCTGTTTGCGGCTTTCACGGACCACACCTCTTCGAAGAACTGGTCGAAATCGCATTTGAAGCAGTTGTAATCAAGGGCGCACACGCGTGTTCCGATGCGATGGGTCAGGCTATGGCGACACATCCTTTCAAGGGCGGGACGCAGCCGCATGGCGTTTTGCCAGCTCCTCTGTTCGCCCCTTTCCGCTTTTTGACCCATGGCGTGATCGTACCTGCACGTGGTGCAATCGTAGAAGTTGCTGCAATTCTTGAATTTGACAATCCCCGCTTGCATCCACAAGCAGGGATTGGCCGCCTCGGCACGTTTGTCCGGGGTTACCTTCCACACCTGTCCTCCCAAAACCGCTTCTATCTCACGAGCCGTCCCACCTTCCAGTGATCCGTCCCGCCTGTAGGAAGACCCGTATCCCAGGCTGCTTCTCGGACTTTGGTGTTTTTCTGATGTCATCTTGCTTCTCCTTTTCTTGGGGGTTCGCGGCATCGTTTGCGTTTGCAGTTGGCGAGCGTTTCGTTTGCAGTTCCATAGAGCAAGTGATGTGCCAAGAGCGGCGCCCCCGCGGCCAGCCTCTTTTAACATGCTGCAATTACACTGCTTTCAATTTCGCTCTCTGGAAAAGGAGACGGTGGGCCTGTCACGGTGAAGGGTAGGAGCTCTCGGAAGATCTGTAGCAAAAGACGACGCTCCAGGCTTCACCGCTCTTGGCTCTTCAGGATTCTTCGCAGTTTTTCCATTTAATCATGGGTAGTTACAAGGTTGCCGGATTTTCCAACATTCGATTCGGATTTTCCCACAGTATCGGGAAGGCGTTGAACATCCATCGTGGAGGCGAAGCGAAAAAATGAAGTGGGACACGTGATCCGGCCCTCGCGGGTCGTGATAGGCAGGAAGGAGGGAGCTTTCAAAAGCCACAGGCGTCCGTCGCAGCCCGAGGGCACGGCGGACGCCCCCGCCATCGGAGTGTCACCCGGCTAGCGCCGCAACAATATCCGGCAGTCGGCGTTCCCAGCCGAGGGTGGCCAGGACGACGCCGCTAAACCCCCGCTGCTTGAGCTCACGCACAAGATCCGCCGCGATCCTCGTGCATTCCCTCACCTTGTCGGAGGCCCCGTCGATTCGAGAGATCAGAGAAGGCGGGATGTGCACGTTGTCGAGATGCCGGTCGATATACCTTGCCATACCCACAGACTTCAGAAGCAAAACCGTGGGCAGAATCCTGGCACCAAACCCCTCGCTTCTCTGGAGAAACCTGTCCATGGAGGGGGGGTCGAACAGGGGGGGGGTCACAAAAAACCGGGCGCCGGCCTCGATCTTTTTCTGCATTTGTTCCAGTTCCAGGTCCAACGCCTTTCCCGTGGCGCCCGCGTTCACCGTGGAGCCCACCAGAAACTGCGGGGCCCCTTCCAGGTCGATCCCCGCCATATCCCGCCCCGCCTGGAGCTTCTGCATGGCGCCGAGCAACTGCAGCAGGTCGATATCGTACACGGCGCGCGCCTCGTGATGGTCTCCGAAGCTCGGGTCTTCGCCTGTTACCCCCATGATGTTGTGAATGCCGCACGCGTTGGCCGCAAGAAGATCCGCCTGAAGGGCGAGACGGTTGCGGTCGCGGCAGCTCACCTGCATGACGGTTTCCAACCCCTTGGCTTCGAGAATCATGGCGCCGCCGAAGGCGCTCAGACGCATGACGGCGTTGCTCATCTCGGGCACCACAAAGGCGTCCACATCGCCTTTGACCCTCGCGGCGTTGGCAACCATCTGCGAGACGTCGCTCCCTTTGGGAGGTTCCATTTCCGCAAGGATTGCGAATCGACCCGCCTCCAGTTTGTCTTTCAGGCGCATAGGCTTACCTCCAAGACGCGCCCGCCGACGGCCGGCATCCCATGATCGCCCGAGAGCGGGGGGCGCTTGTTTTTCAAGGTGCACATTTCGGGCAGACCCAAGTGCCCTCCCCATATCCCAACAGGTTATCAAGGTCAACAAGAACCGCCCCATTTGCCGGTAGGCACCTTCGAGGAAATTACCCCTTGCATCCAAGTGCCTGGAAGGGATAAACTAAATCACTCTGGGAAGGATCTTGGATATTCCACCGCAGGGGATGGATGTGCTTGAAACTCATGTGCGCGCTATGCTCCGGGTGACGGCGCAACGACGCAGCGACGAGAAGGGCTCAGTGCATGACAGGCAAAGACGGAGACAGGAAGGGATGGTGGGACACGTCGATCATTCGGGTCCGTCCCAACGAGCTGATGATCAAGGGATACGCCATCGAGGATCTCATGGGCCGCGTCACCTTCGGAGAAATGGCTTATCTCATGATCAAGGGGGAACTGCCTTCGGACCCCTGGGCAACGAAGCTCCTGGATGCCTTGCTGGTCGCCGTGTGTGATCACGGGGCCAATTCTCCTGCCATCGCCACCTCCATCATGGCCGCCACCTGCGGGATTCCCCTCAATTGCGTGATGGCGTCCGGAATGAACCTTCTTGGAGAAATCCACGGCGGACCCATAGAAGAAGCGGCGCGTGTGTTTTACCGAACGGATCGTCTCATAGAGGAAAGCGGCAGACAACCGCGCGATGTGGTCACCCAGATCTGCACGGAGTATCGGACCGCAGGAGATTTTCTGCCCGGCTTCGGCCATCCGGTGCACAGAAAGGACCCGCGCGTCACCAGGCTCTTCGAGATGCTGGGGCAGGCAAAGCGAGCCGGGGCCGTCACCGGCCGTTACATGGAATGGGCCCTGCTGTTCGAAGAGGTGCTCCCGGATGTCTTCTCCAAGAAAGCCATTCCTCTTAACGTGGACGGAGGCGGCGCGGTCGTTTTGTGCGAAGCCCGCATCCCCTCCGAGACTGCCATGGGTTTCGTATGCCTTTCCCGGGGCTTGGGGCTCATGGCCCACGCGTATGAGACCAGGGTCCAGAAACAGCGACTGAAGGCGCCCATGCCCCCCGAACTCATCGGCGAGCACATGACTTACTCCGGTCCCCCTCCCCGCAGGCTGCCGGGGTCGAGGTATACCAAGGAGCAAGGCGAGTAAGACGAGCGAGGCAAGGTGAACGCGCCACCGGGTTCGACCGTGCACCAAGGCCCCCAAAAGCTGCACAGGAGGTACCCAAGATGACTGGTGGATCTGACCGCATGACGCAAGTATCCGTTCGGAAGATGACGGAGGATGACATAGACGGTGTCCTTGCCATCGACAAGAAGATCGTCGGAAGGGACAGGGCTGCAACTTACAGTTCTTTGCCGGGAAGCTTTGTGGGCGGAGAGCTCGATCTGAGCGTGGTGGCGGAGGCAGACGGCCGGTTGATCGGGTTCCTTTTGGGTCGCGTGACCGAGCTCGGTTATGAAGAAGCCGACTGCTTCCTGTTAGAGCTCATCGGCGTGGATCCCGACTACCGGCGTGTCGGCATCGGAAGAAAGCTGGTGGAGGCTTTCGAAGACAGATGCCGCCAAAGGGGTGCCCAGGCTATCCGCGTGATGGTGAGCTGGCATGACTGGTGGCTTCTGTCCTTCCTGCGTTCCCTGGAATTCGGACGCGGCGAAATGGCGGAGTTCGTCAAGCAGCTCGAACGTTGAACGGCAGCCCAAGCCTGCCAATGACGCCCGCGCAGCGGCAAATGACGTGCCGAAGGTGCCAACGACGCGGCGAAGTCGCCTATGACGCCGCGCGGCGGCTGCTCACGCAGCCAAAAGCCTGCCAATGACGCGGCATCAGTCGGCTCTCAAGAAAGGCCGGAGGAAAGTGGAAGAAAACGTCACCATCGTTCCCACCGGGTGCTGTCATGATTGCGGCGGTCGCTGCGTACTGCGGGCGCACGTGAAAGACGGCAGGATTGTGAGGATCGAAACCGATAACGGACAGGCGCCGCAAATCAGGGCCTGCCTGCGGGGTCGCGCTTACAGGCAGCGTGTCAACCACCCGGACAGGCTCCGGCACCCTCTGCGCCGGGTTGGAGAACGAGGGGAAGGACGCTTTGAGCGCATTTCTTGGGACGAGGCCCTGGATACCGTGGCCGCACGGCTCATCGAGGTGAAGGAAGCCTGCGGCAACGCAGCCATTCTTTTTGTGGGCGGTTCGGGCAACCAGGGACTCTTGCACGGTCCTGTTCCGGTGGGAAGGATGCTCCTGCATTTCGGCGGGTTCACCCGGGAATGGGGAGCGCCCTCCTTTGAAGGGTCCCTTTTCGCTTCCATGGCGACATACGGGACGATCCGCACGGGCAACACTCGGGACGATTTCCTCAACTCCCGCCTGCTCATACTGTGGGGATGGAATCCGGCCAACACCATCTGGGACCCGGAGACGAGCTTCACCCTGGCCAGGGTGCACGAGAGGGGAATAAGAATAGTCGCGGTGGATCCAAGGTACACCGATTCTGCGGCCACCTTTGCCGACCAGTGGATCCCCATCCGTCCGGGCACCGACGCGGCCATGCTCATCGCCATGGCCCATGTCATCATCACCGAGGGCCTTCACGACAAAGCGTTCCTCGAGAAGCACACCGTCGGATTCGAGGCTTACGAGGATTACCTGATGGGCAGGCAAGACGGTGTGGCCAAGACCCCCCGATGGGCCGAAGCGATCACAGGGGTCCCTGCGGCGGCGATCGCCGATCTGGCCAGGGAGTATGCCACTTCCAAGCCGGCCGCCCTGGTGGCCGGCTGGGGTCCGGCCCGTGCCGCCATGGGAGAGCAGTACTCCAGGGCGGCAAACGTCCTGACCGCCTTGACGGGGAACATCGGGATACCGGGGGGCTACGCAGCCGGCTTCATGCGGGCCTATTCCAGCCGTGAAACGCCCAGCGGCACCCGAGGCTCCGGAAATCCTGTGGAAAAGGGGGCTCCGCCGCGCAGGAACAGCCTTTACAGACTCCGGGGGGGAACGAACCCCAACAGCGCCCGTATTCACGGCACCAAGCTGTTCGACGCCATGATAAAGGGTCGTGGGGGCGGCTATCCTGCGGACCTGAAGATGGCATACGTGGTGGCGAGCAACCTTCTCAACCAGCGCCCCAACACACGAAAGGGAGCTGTCGCCCTCAAGTCTCTGGAATTCATCGTGGTCCACGAGCAGTTCATGACCCCCACCGCCAAATGGGGCGACATCGTGCTGCCGGTGAACACGTTCATGGAAAGAAGCGACATCGCTCCCCCCTGGCTCGGCTCCCCTTATTACATATACCTGAACAAGGCCGTCGATTCGCTGCCCGATTCCAAATCCGACCTGGACATCTGCCGGGAGCTGGCCCCGCGCCTCGGTCTGCCGGCTGCCCTGTTCCCCGCAACCGAGGACCAGGCCCTGCGACAGATTGCTTCGAACCGCAGCGATATCGAGGACTACGAGGCCATGCAGCGCGACGGCGTGCTGAAAATACCACTTGCCGGACCGATCGTCTCTTTCAGGGAGCAGATCGAAGATCCGGAGCGGCATCCCTTTCCCACCTTGTCCGGGAAGATCGAGATTCGCTGCGATCATCTGGCGGAAATGAACGACCCCCTCGTACCGGCTATCCCCGGATACCTCGGCCACGAGGAGGCTTACGATGCTCCGCTGGCTCGAAAGTACCCCCTGCAGCTCGTGACAAGCCACTACAAGACCCGCGCCCATTCCACATGGCACAACGTGCCCTGGCTGCGAGAGATCGAACCGCACGGCGTCTGGATCCATCCGTGCGATGCCGAAGAGCGCAGCATCCGCAATGGAGACATGGTCGATGTCTTCAACGACAGGGGCAGGATGCGGATACCGGCACAGGTCACGGAGCGCATCATGCCCGGTGTGGTGAACGTGAGCCAGGGGGCCTGGTACGACCCGGATGAAGAGGGAGTGGACCGGGGGGGCTGTGCCAATGTGCTGACAAACGACGTGCACTCGCCCGGAGGGGCCCATCCACTGAACAGCGCCCTCGTCCAGGTGGAACGTTCGCCCCAATAGCAGACGGCCCCGCGCGGCAGCCGCCGGACCCTCAACCTTTGAGAGGATACAAAGGAGACAACCATGACCCAGATGGGGTTTTACTTCGATCAGACCAGATGCACGGGTTGCTACACCTGCGTGGTTGCCTGCAAGGACTGGCACGACATTCCGGCCGGTCCCGTGAACTGGATGCGGCTGCAAACCCTGGAGGAAGGAAAATTTCCCGATCTTTTCGTGGCGTTCCTGGCCGCCCCCTGTTATCATTGCGCCAACCCTGCCTGTATGCTCGCCTGTCCTGTGGACGCCATCACCAAGAGGCCTTCGGACGGCCTGGTGTGCGTGGATCAAGACAAATGCCTGGGCAACAAGGAGTGCAAGTCCCTCTGCCTGAGGGCCTGTCCGTGGGGTGCTCCCCAGTTCGGGCCGGAAGAAGGCGCCAAGATGCAGAAATGCGATTTCTGCCGGGAGCGACTCGACGAAGGCAAGCAAACCATCTGTGTGGAGGCATGCCCCATGTTCGCCCTGGACGCAGGTCCCCTGGAGGAGCTGCGCGCCAAGTACGGCGACGTGGTGCAGACCGCGGGCTTCAAGTATTCCGACAGATTCAAACCTTCCGTCGTTTTCAAACCCAAGCAGCCGGTGATCAAAGCATCGGCGGCGTGAACGCGCCCCGGATGCTTTTCTCCCTGCGGCGCAAAGGCGGCGGGCAGGGTGTGTCTGCTTGCGTCCGTGCCCGTCATGTGGCTCGCCCTTTTTGCGCCTCAGGGCCCCGCCTGCCCCCTTAAACGCGAGGGCCCTCCCTCGAGGTCACGTCTTTCCCTGGGAGGGTGTCGGAGTTTCCGCGTCGCTTTGCTCCGGTTTTCGTACGGCCCCTCCCACCGAAGATCGTGTGTGAAAATTCCCTCCCCTTGCCCCCCGGCTCCAGAGAGCCCCGGCGTCGCTCAAAGCAATTCCCAGCCGCGCGGCCACTCGCCGAACCTCCAAGAGCGCTGAGGATCGATGGATTCACCTGCCTTGCCCGCCTCCCTCGGTATGGGATTTTGGGGTGTGCTCATCCCTTTCCTCATTCTCCCTCTCCCGTCGTGGCAAAGGGGTGGGGTGAGGGGAAAAGCGACGCGGCCACAAATTGCCCTTTGGTGCTGCGCGGACACGTCCTCCGGTGGCTTGGCTGCAAACTCGAGTACGAGTTCGAGGGGGCGGGGAGTCGGCGCCTTCTGGATGCTTACACCGAGGCGCGGCTCTTTTCTTTCCTGACCCTTTTTCGGGGGGGCGGGGTAGTGGACCTTCCCCCTTATCGCCAATTCTTCTCCCCCTTTTCCCCTTTGCCCAGTCCCCCCGGCGTCTTCCATGGTGGGGCATGCATGTTGCGGGTCATGGAACGTTTCCAAAACGACAATTTTGTGATAAAGGAAACAACCAAACACTCAGCAGAGGAGATCAGCCCGTGAAGCCCATAGAGCAGGTCACCCAGCTTTACGAAATCGCCATGGCCCTGAACGCCACGATCGACCTTCGCAGCTCTCTTTATTCGGTGCTCGACATCCTGTCCGCCTATGTGGGAAGCCTCCGTGGCGCCATCACCATCCTCAATCCCCTGCGCGACGAAATCCGCATCGAAGTGGCCCACGGGATTTCCAGGAAAGCCATGGAGCGGGGCAAGTACAAGCTCGGGGAAGGGATCACGGGCCGCGTCATCCAGGAGGGAAAGGCCATCGTGGTCCCCAAGATCAGCGAAGAGCCCCTCTTTCTCGATCGTACCGCCACAAGGCGTAAGCCCACGGAGGAGATATCTTTCGTATGTGTCCCCATAAAGAAGGGGCAGCAGGTGGTGGGGGCACTCAGCGTGGACCTGCCCTACGACGTGGATTCGGATCTCAAGGCCGCAAAAAACCTGCTGACCGTCGTGGCCACCATGCTGGCCGAGCGGGTGATCCACCTGGAAAACCTGCAAAGGGAGAAAGAGGCCCTCCGCGAAGAAAACCTTCGTCTGCAGCAGCAGCTTGCAGACAAACACAGCGTTGAGAACATCGTGGGAAACAGCAGCAGGATGCGGGAAGTGTTTCAGATGATTACACAGGTCTGCCGCAGCAACGCCACCGTTCTCATACGCGGTGAAAGCGGGACCGGAAAAGAACTCATAGCCAATGCCATCCACTACGGCAGCACCCGGGCCCAGCACCCCTTCGTGAAGGTCAACTGTGCAGCCCTTCCGTCCACACTCATCGAGAGCGAGCTTTTCGGACACGAGAAGGGCGCCTTCACCGGTGCGATCCGGCAGAAACAGGGCAAGTTCGAAATGGCCCACCGGGGCACCCTGTTCCTTGATGAGATCGGATCCATCGGTTTGGACGCCCAGGCCAACCTGCTGCGCGTTTTGCAGGAGAAGGAATTCGAAAGGGTCGGGGGCACCCGCACCATCAAGACGGATGTGCGCATCCTGGCAGCCACCAACAAGGATTTGGAGCAGGCCGTGGAAGACGGGACGTTTCGGGGGGACCTTTACTATCGCTTGAACGTCTTTCCCATCTACCTGCCTCCGCTGCGGGAGCGCAAGACCGATCTTCTTCTGCTTGCCGATCATTTCCTTGAGAAATACGCCAAAGAGCATCACAAGGACATCCGCCGTTTTTCCACCCCCGCCATCGACACCCTCATGCAGTACCACTGGCCGGGAAACGTCAGGGAACTGGAAAACTGCATCGAACGGGCGGTCCTTCTCTGCGAGGGGGGCGTGATCCACAGCTACCATCTTCCCCCCACGCTTCAAACCGGAGTGGAATCCGACACCCTGCCTACTCTGTCTCTCGAAGAGGCCGTGGCAAATCTCGAGAGGGACATGATCATCGATGCCCTGAAAAACAGCCGCGGCAACATGGCCAATGCCGCGCAGATGCTGAAGACCACCATACGAAAGTTCTCCTACAAGGCGAAGAAGTACACAGTGGACTATCGGCCGTTTCGCGGATAGTTTCGGCGGCCGCTTGGCGGTGCCCGACATTTTTGTTTCCGCAGAGTACATTTTTGTAACAAAATCCCCCCCCACCGCTCCTCCCTCCCGGCAGAATCTTTTTGGATTTCGTTAAAATCCAGGTCGTTACCAAATGACACCCCCCTGCGGCACGCAACTTGCTGTTTCGATCATCCGAAGGCATTCGGCTGGGGCGTCAGCGGCCACTGTCGCAGGCGCAGCCTGTCACTGACACCTTGTCAGTGGTAACCAACGCACGCGAAGCGTGCATGTGACGCCGCACGAGCGGCGTGGTGCACAAGGGAGGATTGCATCATGATCAATACGGGTGACACTGCATTCATGCTCATGGCCACGGCCCTCGTCATGCTCATGACTCCTGGGCTTGCCCTGTTTTACGGCGGATTGGTTCGCAGCAAAAACGTGCTGGGCACCATGCTGCAAAGCTTCATCTGCCTGGGTGTCGTCTCCATCCTCTGGGTCTTGTTCGGCTACAGCATGTCCTTCGGACCCGACGTAAAAGGGGTGGTGGGCAGCTTCAAGTGGGCGGGTCTCTCGGGGGTCGGACTGGAACCGGGGCCATACGCGGAGACCATACCCCATCTCTTGTTTTGCGCCTTTCAGTTGATGTTCGCCATCATCACCCCGGCCCTTATAACGGGGGCCTTTGCGGAACGGGTGAAGTTCAGCGCCTTCTTGCTCTTTACGAGCCTCTGGGCGGTGTTCGTTTATTTCCCCGTGTGCCACTGGGTCTGGGGCGGGGGCTGGCTGGGCGAGATGGGGGCCCTCGATTTCGCAGGGGGCACGGTGATCCACATCAACTCGGGCGTCGCCGCCCTGGCGGCGGCCCTGGTGATAGGAAAGAGAAGGGGCTACCAGAAAGAGTCCTTCCATCCCAGTAACTTGCCCATGACCGTCCTGGGGGCGGGTCTCTTGTGGTTCGGTTGGTTCGGTTTCAATGCCGGAAGCGCCCTGACAGCGGGATCCATCGCGACTCTGGCGCTTTTCAACACACAGGTGGCGACCGGCGCAGCGGCCCTTAGCTGGATCGTGGCCGAATGGGTCGTCGTGAAGAACCCCACCACCCTGGGAGCCGCCACCGGAGCCCTGGCCGGCCTGGTGGCCATCACTCCGGCCGCCGGCTTTGTGGGGCCGGTTTCAGCCATTGTGATCGGACTCATCGCAGGTTGCCTGTGTTACTATGCGGTGCGTCTCAAAGAGAGAATCGGTTATGACGACTCCTTGGACGTGGTGGGCGTGCACGGAGTGGGAGGCCTTTGGGGAGCCATCGCGACAGGCCTCTTTGCATCGACGGCCTCCAACCCTGCGGGCGCCGACGGTCTTTTGTTCGGCGGAGTGCACCAGTTTTTCGTACAGATTCTGGGCGCCGGAGCGGCCATCGTCTTCTCCTTCATCGTCACCTGGATACTGCTCAAGATCGTGGATGCCCTCGTGGGTCTGCGTGTCAGCGATGAAGAAGAGATGCAGGGTCTCGACCTCGCACTGCACAGCGAAACGGGGTACTCTCTCGGATAGGTCCCAGCGCGCGGTGATGGCTTGTTGCGCAGTTGCATTGCTGTCCGGGGAGCATTCGGCTATAGGAAGTCCAAGGCGAAGGGACGGAGGCAGGGGGGCATTGGTCGGGCAAGAAAAGGAGAAGAAATGAAGAAGATAGAAGCCATAATCAAACCGTTCAAGCTGGACGAGGTGAAAGAGGGGCTGACCGAGATCGGGGTGCATGGAATGACCGCCACAGAGGTCAAGGGGTTCGGAAGGCAAAAAGGACACACGGAGATCTACCGCGGCGCCGAATACCATGTGGATTTCGTCCCGAAGATCAAGATCGAGGTGGTCGTTTCCTCCGACATGGTGCAGCGGGCGGTGCAAGTGATCGAATTAAAGGCGAAAACCGGCAAGATCGGCGACGGCAAGATATTCGTAAGCCCCCTGGAAGAAGTGATCCGCATCCGGACGGGTGAGCGGGGCGAAGAGGCCATATGAGGCTATCGGGCAGGCTTGGCCCGCCTCAGTTACCGCTGACGCGGCGTCACTGGTCATCAGCGCGCTTTGCAGGCGTTATTCATCAAGGAAGCAGCACAAGATCTAATGACAAATCACCGAGGTGAAAGCCACCGATGAGGCGCCGCAAGCGCCAAGGACGCCGCGCCGGCGGCCGGTGATGCGGGCCCGGCCTGCCGGCCTGGAGCTTTTCCATGACCCCGGACACAGAAGCGGTCACAAGGCTGCGCGAATCACGAAAGGCGTTGATCGAACGTTTCGTCAACAGGGGGGATGCTTCCTTCCTGCAAATGCATGCGGCGCTGTTCGACGATTATTTTCGCGACAGTTTTGCCGACAGCCTGATCGGTCCGCGCATGCGCATGGAAAAGAGACCCTATGCCTTTTTGGCCCTGGGGGGATACGGAAGAAGCGAACAGTGCGTGCATTCGGATATCGATGTTCTGCTGCTGTTCGAGAAACGGGTGCCGGACCAGGCAGCCGCCTTGGTCCGGGAACTCCTCTATCCTCTGTGGGACATGGGCCTGGACGTGGGACACGCCACAAGGAGCCTCAGGCAATGTCTGGAACTTGCTTCCAGAGACTACGAGGTGCTCACATCCCTGGCGGACGCTCGCTTCCTCTGCGGCATTTCTCCGGTGTACACGCATCTCATGGAGGCGCTGCGCGGCAAGGTGCTGCGACGACATGGCGAGAAATACCTCTTGTGGCTCTGGGATAAGAGCAGACAGCGTCATGAGCGTTACGGAGATTCCGCACTCTTGCTCGAACCGGATGTGAAGGAAGGCCTGGGAGGACTGCGAGACTACCACGCCATGCGTTGGATGGGGTGGGCCAGGTATCAAATCACCGAATTCAGAGATCTGGAGCGTTTGGGCTGCCTGACCCAGGGAGAATTCGACAAGCTGCAAGAGGCCCTCGATTACATTTGGAGGGCGAGAAACTGCGTCCATCATCTGGCCGGGCGAAGGTGCGATCACCTCTATTTCGAATACCAGATACAGGTGGCGGAATCCTTGGGGTTCAGGGACCGCAAGGGTCACAAGGCGGTGGAGCAGTTTCTGGGCCGGCTTCACGGACACATGGATTTCCTCAAGCGGCAGCACCTGCTTCTCGCCGGAAAATGCCTGGCCCAAAAAACAGGGGGCTGGCGCAGGAAGAAATCAAGGAAGCTCCTCACGACCGGCATCGTCCTTGCCGATCAAACGCTCTGCTTCGAATCCGCGGAGGCAGTTCTGGCCAGACCGCATCTTCTGACGAAGATATTCGAGCTTTCCGCCGTGCACGGGGTTCCTCTTGACATCGAAGCGAGGAGGTTGGTCCAGGAGCTTTGTCACCTTATCGACGGAGAATTCCTCAAAGCCCCCGGTACCCTGGGATCCCTGAACCGGATTTTACTCACTCCTTCCGAAGGGGAGGCTGTTCTCGACGAGATGCTGAACACCGGGGTGCTCGGAGCGTTGGTGCCGGAGATGAAAGGAATCGTTCATCGCATCCAATACGACGAATACCATATTTATCCCGTCGACAAGCACTGCCTGTACACGGTGCGCCTTGTCAAGGAGTACGGGAAAAAGAGCGAGGATGCACACGACGCCCTATGCGTTCAGCTCTTTTCGGAGACGCCCTCTCCTGTGCTCCTTCTATGGGCGGCCCTGCTCCATGACATCGGCAAGGGGGCCTTCGAGCACGACCACGCTGCAGGCGGTGCGTACATGGTGCGCGGGATAATGCAGAGAATGGGGTTTTCCGACAAAGAGGCCGATACAGCGGCATTCCTGGTCCGTCAACACCTTCTGCTCATCGAAACGGCCACCCACAGGGATCTCAACGACGAGAGGGTGATCATCCAGTGCGCCAATGTGGTGGGGGACGTCGAACATCTCAAGATGCTCTACCTTCTGACCGTGGCCGATTGCCGGGCAACAGGCCCCAAGGCTTGGAATCAGTGGACGGGGACCCTATTGAGGGAGCTTTTCTTCAAGGCGCATCACCTCCTTGAAAAAGGGGAGCTGGTCACACCCAGGGCCGCCGACACGATGGAGAAGAAGAGAAGGAAGCTTCTGGAGGCCGGCAGCTTCCTTCCACCCGAAGAACTGGAAGGCGTTCTGGAGCAAATGCCGCCGCGTTACGTTCTCTACACTCCGGTCAAGGAGATGCTGCGACATATCGGGTTGTGGAAACGCCTCGGTGACGAAACCTTCGTCCTGGAGACCCGAAAAAACAGGGCCGCCGACCACCGCACCGTCACCGTGTGCGCGCGCAATAGGCCGGGACTCTTTTCAAGGATCTCGGGAGTGCTCACCCTCAACAATCTCGACATCCTTGCTGCACAGATCCATACCTGGCGAAACGATGTGGCCTTGGACATCTTCGAGGTGAAACCCCCACCCGATGACCTGTTCGAAGAGCGGGCATGGGAACGGTTACGAAGGGATCTGAAAGGGGCGCTGGAAGGAACCCTGCATTTGGATGAGCTTCTGGATGAAAAGTTGCGCAGGCACCACACACCGGCCTCAAGGGCCTCCTTGAAACGGCCCGACAAGATCGTCGTGGACAATGATTCCTCGGACTTTTTCACCATCGTGGAGGTGTATTCCTACGACTACCCAGGTCTCCTCTACAGACTCACGACCGCCCTTTTCCAGTGCGGTCTCGACATATGGGTTGCCAAGATAGCGACCAAGGTAGACCAGGTCGTCGACATCTTCTACGTCCGAGACCTTGAAGGACAGAAAGTGCATGATCCGTCCAAGCGCGAAGCCCTCCGGGAGGCAATACGCCGCGTGCTGTCGAAATGGGCTTCCTGAGGTCCCCTCGCCTTCCTTTCCGGCTCGGCCATCCTGAAAATCGCCGCCGGTTTGCTCCAGATGGCGGTCGTCCCGCCCACGGCCGGCCGCTGCATGTCTTGGAAAAAGACGGTTTTGTAATTTGTCCGCTCCTTTTGGTGACAAAAATGTAGTTCCCCACCGGGCCGTTCAGAAGGCCCTCCACCGCAAAGCCCAGGCAATTCGGCCTTCTTGAAGGCAGGGGAGCCCCTGGCATGACTCTTGCTTATATAATACTCAAATGATCAAATGCGGGAATGCGGGGATGCTGAGTGGTTGAGTAGTTGAGTAGTTGACAGGGACAAGGAATGGATAATCGGCCTCGACGATTCGGTGGGCCCAAAAGAGATTGTCCCATTTTACCATGGGGCGGGACGCGGTCCGCAAAAGGGGACGATGCACGGCAAACGCCGCAAAAAGGAGAGAAGGAAATGAGCTCGACGAAAAATGCTAAAGATGTGCTGGAATGGATGAAAGAGGAAAAGGTGGAAATGGTGGACCTGCGTTTCATGGACTTTCCCGGACTCTGGCAGCACTTTTCGGTCCCGGTCAGAGAAGTCGAAGAGGAAACCTTCGAGGCGGGTCTGGGGTTCGACGGTTCCAGCATTCGGGGGTGGCAGGCCATCAACGAATCGGATATGCTGGTCAAACCCGTGCCGGAAACCGCTTTCATAGATCCTTTCTTCGCGGCCAAAACCCTGGTCCTCATCTGCAACATCTGCGATCCCATTACAGGGGAGGACTACACGAGAGACCCGCGCAACATCGCTCGTAAGGCCGTCAACCACCTCAAGACAACCGGCATCGGCGACACGGCCTATTTTGGCCCCGAGGCCGAGTTTTTCATTTTCGACGACGTCCGTTTCGACCAGAACGAACACGAAGGCTACTTTCACATCGATTCGGTCGAGGGGCGCTGGAACGCGGGGCGTGTGGAAAATCCGAACCTGGCTTACAAGCCACGGTACAAGGAAGGCTATTTCCCCGTCCCCCCCACGGACAGCCAGCAGGACATACGCAGCGAGATGGTCCTGACACTCGAGAAGATGGGGGTCCCCATCGAGGCCCAGCACCACGAGGTGGCAACGGCAGGGCAGGCGGAAATAGACATGCGTTTCGGGCCGCTGGTGGAGATGGCGGACAACGTGCTCAAGTACAAATACGTCATCAAAAACGTGGCACGCAAACACAACAAGACCGTTACGTTTATGCCCAAACCCCTTTTCAACGACAACGGCAGCGGCATGCACGTGCACGTTTCCCTGTGGAAGGAGGGGGAAAACCTCTTCGCAGGTGACGGGTATGCCGGTATGTCGGAAATCGCCCTTTATGCGATCGGGGGTATTTTGAAACATGCCCCTTCCCTGCTGGCATTCACCAGCCCCACCACCAACAGTTACAAACGGCTGGTGCCGGGCTTCGAAGCGCCCGTGAACCTCGCTTACTCGAGCCGCAACCGGAGTGCCGCGGTGCGCATCCCCATGTACAGTCCGTCCGCCAAGGCCAAACGGATTGAGTTTCGGTGCCCGGATCCGAGCTGCAATCCTTACCTGGCCTTCTCGGCCATACTGATGGCAGCCCTGGACGGAATCCAGAACAAGATCCATCCGGGAGACCCCCTCGACAAAGACATCTACGACTTGCCTGCGGAAGAACTGGCCAAGGTCCCCACCACACCAGGCTCCTTGCGCGACGCCCTGAAGGCCCTGGACGCGGACAACGCCTACCTTCTCAAAGGCGACGTTTTCACAGCCGATGTCATCGACACATGGATCTCCTACAAGATGGCAAGAGAAGTGCAGGCCATCGACCTGCGTCCCCATCCGTGGGAATTCGCCCTGTACTACGATATCTGATCACCCGGCCCTTACCCCGGGACGCGGTCCCCTGAAAAAGGCCTTGCCGTCCATGCCCACGACAGAGGGGCGGCAAGGCCCCTGACCTTACATTCCGATCCTTACCTGACCATACTTTCTAAACGACATTTCGATCCGCTTCTGCTCTCACCCTCTTTTCAAACCCCCTCCAAACCCAACAACAAGGCAGCGTTTGCGCCGAGAATGGCGTTGACCTCGTCTTCCCGGAAGTTTATTCCGTCAGGGGCCTTGACGGGCAGGTCTTTGAGGAGTTGGATCCAGTCCTTCGTTTCCGTGATGAGCTCGAAAACAGGATTGTCGGTGCCGAACAGCACCTTGGAGGCGCCGGCAAAGTCCATGAGGTCACGCAGTTCCCTGCAAAACAGCTCGTAGCGTCCGAACGCCGTCAGATCCCACATGGCCAAATCACCATATAGATTGGGCTGATGAGCGGCAAGAGCGGCCCAGGGCCGCCAGTTCACGTGCCCCATGTGTGCGGCGATCACCTTTATCTCCGGAAAATCCACGCCTATATCGGCCAGAAGCGCAGGCTCGGCGAACCTGCAGCGGGAGGGAGGCCAGAGAGGTCCGGTATGGCTCAGAAGCACCCCCCTTTGGTCAGCCAGAACCTCGAGGAGTCGGTAGGAGTCCGGTCCGGACGGGTCGTAACCCACATCGGGATGGTATTTGAGACCTTTCATGCCGTACTCCTCAAAACAGCGGCGCATCATGTCCGGTGCCTGGGGCCGCCTGGGATCGAGCCCCGCAAGGGCCATGACCTTGTCAGGATGCCTGCCGGCAATCCTGCCCAGCACTTGATTGCGCTTTTGGGTCACATCTACCGTCAAGTCCTTGTTGCTGACATTGTCCGTCGTGCATATCACGGTAAAATCGATGCCGTGTCTTTCCATGCTCGCCATCAGCTTGTCGCCCTCCGGGTCCGGCCAGGTTTCCACTGCTTTCTGGAGCGCCTGGTCCATGTCGGTATTCTTCTTCATGGTTCTGCCCAGTCTCACAACCTGGGAGACGAGGCCCCTGATGGCTTCCACGGGAAGGTCCGATGGGAAAAGATGATAGTGAACGTCAACAACCATATGCCCCTCCTTGTCCAATCCGGTGATTTCTGGCAATCCCATTTGGGAGAGGCCTTGGGGCCCCCATCCCAAGAATGAGCAAGGTCCTCACGGCGCGCGATTTCTCCGCGCTGTGCACCACATCCGTGACCGGCCCTTGATGCTCCGGCGGAGAATCCAGGCCCTCCAACACCTGCCTGCCGTCGTCACGGACCAGCCTCTACGAGCAGTAGACCCGGTGAACGTGAAAAGACACCGACTCGAGGGGGCAATTGATCGCTCCCCGCCCGATGGTGGCTGTGGGCTTTTGGGGTTCGGGTCCCCACCGGTCGAGCGGCCGGAACCACATTCAAGGCCCGGACTTCCATCCTCTTGAAACCACCGCATTCTCGATCTTCACAGCGTCGAACCCATTGTGGGCAGGTGAAAACAGGGTATGAAAAGCGCCGTTTGGGAACGCAGAAGCGTATAAACACGTTCGGTCGGATAGGTAAAGCCATTTTTGGGCGATACCACTCGGTCTGAACGCCCATAATCCCTTGACACCAAAGCCCTGACCGATTTAGGCAGAGGCATTTCCCGGCGGCCTGCGTCCCCTCTTGGTTCCGGCTTGTCCGGGTCAACTATTTCGGCATGTATAATGCCGTCAGGTAGGATGCATTATGGCCACCTATCCGGCGGATCGCTGAACCGGGGTTTCCGGGCAAGTCCCGGACCCTGCATTTCACAGGCCGTAGCGCACACAGACCCCGTGATCGATCCTTTGACATGCTTGTCGGAAAGGACAGCAGTGCCGGGCAGACAGGGAAAAACAGAAATCACGCCGCGCCATGCGAGATCTCAGGAACGCACCATGGGCATTGAAAGCGAAAAAGGAGTAACAGGAACTTGCCCTGTGACGGGCCTGACCGTTTCAAGCAAACCCGAATGGACCGGTGCTCATTTCGGCGGGAGCTACACGGTGGATTACAGCCTCCTGGGACCCGACATACTCCTGATAAGGGCATCCGGCCACGCTGGGATACACGACATCGAACAGGCCATTGTGATGGATGGAAGGGTACTGGCGGATGCCATACCCGAAGGGAAAACTTATGTCCGCATAGAGGATTGGTCTCATCTCACCGGGGCTTCCCGGCAGGCTCGAAAATGCTACATCGATTACATGAGAAGCAATGGGAGGATTTCGGGACTCGTATTCTATGGAACATCTTCCATGTTCAAGCTGAGCATAAAGCTGGGAAGGCGCTTCAATCCGCCGAGGTTTCCCGTGGAATTGGCCGACGGCTATAGGGACGCAGTGGCGATCGCCGCACGGATGCTGAATGCCGAAGAGAAGAAAAGGGGAAAAACCTTTTCCGCTGCCACCGATGGACGCATATCGGCAGGCCCTGAGCTTGGGGGTCCTTTCACCGTTGCGAACAAGCCGCAATGGCACCTTCAACGAGAGGGTTTTTCTTTGCGCTTTGAAGTGCTCGGTGGGAACATCTTGCATGGGATTTCCACGGGAAGGCTCGAAAAGGCCCACGTCGGACCATCGATGCGGTTACAGGAAGAGGTGACCAAGGCAGCGGGGCTCTCCCAAGGACCATACTGTTACGTACTGGGGCTGAAGGATTCTCAAGGAACCGGTCAGGAAGCTCGCAAGCTCTATGTGGATGCCGTGATGGCCCTACACCGCAAGTATCCTTTCCGGATGTTCGTTCTCTACGGACTGAGCAGGCTTCTGCGCGCCGGGGTCAACCTGGTCAGGCCGTTCGTGCCCTTCAAAGTGCGGGTCGCAGACGATCTGGACGGCGCCTTGAAAGTCATCGCCGAGGGCGCGCAGGACGCAACGGCCGGGGCAGCGCTTCCCGTCGAAGCGGTTTCAGCAGGACGACTTGCCCAGGACCCTCGGATCAACGGATATGTGGTGGAGTTCCTCGAGTTCCTCGACCAAATCAATTGGGAGAGGGGCGGTCTCCCGCAGAAGACAAGGAAGGATTCTTCTCACCCATTTGCCCCCGTATTCGAAGGGCTCGAGCTCATCAAGTGGGAACTGGATGATTTGCTCAGAGAAAGAACACAGCGGGAAGACGAGCTGCGAAAGGCCACCGAGGCGGCCGAAGCGGCGAACCGTGCCAAAAGCGAGTTCCTGTCGAACATGAGCCATGAGCTCAGGACCCCTTTGAACCATATCATCGGATTCACCGAACTTGTGATCGACAGGCAGTTCGGCGAACTCAACGACATCCAGCGGGAGTATTTGGGCGATGTGCTTTCGAGCGCCAGGCACCTTCTATCCCTTATAAACGACGTCCTGGACCTTTCCAAGGTGGAGGCGGGAAAACTGGAACTGGAGCCTTCGCAGGTTCATCTACCGTCGCTGCTCGAAAACAGTGTGATCATGTTCAAAGAAAAAAGTCTGCGTCGCAGGATTCGTTTTGAAACGGATGCAAACGGGATGCCCGAGTCGATTCGGGCGGATGCGCGCAAGATGAAACAGATTGTTTACAATCTTCTTTCCAATGCCGTGAAGTTCACTCCGGACGGAGGGGTCGTGAAGATTCTTGCAAGACGGGTTTCGAGGGAAACTCTCGGTGAAAAGGGTTGGGACCCGGGTATAGCTAGGGACTGTGTGGAGATATCCATCCGAGACAACGGGATCGGGCTGGAGGGGGAGGATTTGGACCGCATCTTCAAACCGTTCGAGCAGATCGAGAGCACCGCGAGCCGCAAGTATCCCGGCACAGGATTGGGCCTGCCTTTGTCGAAGACCTTTGTGGAACTGCACGGTGGTAGGATTCGGGGGCAGAGTGAGGGAAAAGGAAGGGGAAGCACCTTTTCTTTTATCATACCGATTTGAACGCGGCTTGACCGGCCCTGCACGGCGTGTCTGCTTCCCGTCTCTGGGAGTCGGTTTTCCTTCAGCTCGCACAGGGGCGGGAAAAGCGGCAACACGTTTTCGGGCAGGCCTATTCTTTCAGCCCGCCTTGCAGGCACCACAGAAGTATCCCTTTCATGTGCGTGGTCTTGTGCCCGATCCCGGGTCTCCGAGAAGGTGCCACCAGCACCAGCCTGGACGGTCGGAACCGGCTTCACGCGGCACGCGGCAGGAAGCGTGAGTATCACACCACCCTGACCCCGGTCTCGAGTATTTCCCTGACCAGAGGGTCGTTTTCCGTAAAATCCTCCGGCCGAAACGGCAGCGGTGACAGATCGCTGCTGACAGAAAGCGTTATGTGCCTGATTTTCTTCTTGTCGTCCATACGCACCCCTTCGAAGGAATCGGAGACCAGTGCGATGTCAATATCACTCCATTGATCGGTCAATCCTTTAGAATGACTGCCGAACACGATAGCCTTCTCAATGTGTATTTTGTTCTTCTCCAATTCCTCAATATATCGCTCGACTATTCTACGAGCCCCAGAAGTGACTTGACCCATTCATATTGCTCCTTGATTTTATGGAAGTAATTCCTTGTGTAATCTTTCGTGCACCTTTTATAAAACTCATGTTTATAATCAGGATACCTCGTCTCTATATTGAAATCGTTCACTTCATCCAAGAATATCTCTTGCTCGATATTCAGCGGAATGCTCGTTTCCTCTGCGAGCCGAACGAGATTGTGGGTTTTCGGAGGCAAGCGATTCTGATTATCCCTTACGTACAGGGCCTTCAACGCTTTCTCCAAAACCAAATGCCCCAAGATCAAGCACCAGTCATATCTCCCTGCAGCAAATAAGGCGTCAGCCGCCTCTAGGTCGTGATCAGCGATGGTGATGCAGTACTGAACGTGTTCGTCAACTTCCATAGTCCCTCTGGTTGTTGCTGTGTGCTACACGGAGTCAGTTGTGTCCTCTTTCCGCCGGTTCGTTTTATCGAGGTTGCCGGCCATATTCTCGTTTTCCCTATTTCATTTCTCGGTCATGGATTGTTGGGGGATGCGACACGGAAGTCCCCCTTGCACCCACCATCGTGGAATCCTTATACCTGCGCGGAAGGACAATGCAAGGGTCAAGAGGCTTCCTTACGTGGGATTGGGCGATCGCCATCACCAAAGGCGGCCCTTTCCCGTCCCATTAACGGTCATGGGGTTTGCCCGAGATAGCCTCAAGAAGAATCCGCAACCAGGACAATGGCAGGGAGGTGTCTGCAAGCAGGGGCAGCCCAACCCGTTATCCATGGATGGGCCCATTCGCACCTGAGAGGTCCCCCGAGCATGCACAGTGCAGGCGGGTGGCCTGCCCCTAAATCTTCCCAACCCTCCGGCGACCCTGAGAGTAGAGAGGTGGACGGTTACGGACTCACGGCTGGGGAAGTTTGGTCATAGGGCTCTGGTTCCAAATGCGGCACTGGGGCCAAGGCAGCCTCATACTTCGCAGGGCTGCTACGCTCGGCACGCTCCTCGAGATAGGCTTCGGTCATGAGCGCCGCCATCTTTTCTTCCGCCGCCGCGGCGATGAACTGATCAATAAAGATACCGTCCCGTCCTGCCAGGGTGTGTAACCGTTTCTGGAGTGAACCCATTTTCCCGATGACTTCTCTTGCCTTCTCGACGCGCTCTTTGTCCTGCAGCAGGCGGAATGCTTTCCGGTAGCGTTTGGACAGGTAGGCGGCCACCTTTTCATCCGAAAAGAAGGACAGGCACTTCACCGGGCAGAAGAAGCCACCGATGCTCACCACGTCCGGTGGCTTGAGCGGCTCGGTCTCCGCGTTGGGGAAAAACCGGGTCCTGTAGGTGATGATGACCTTCCCGAACGCCTGCGTTTGTCTGAGAATCTCCGTTACCCGTTCCTGGGTGCGGCCCAGGGACTTGGAGCGCCTTTATCTCGAATTCGAGGTCGAGAAAAAACCGGGCCGCGGGCTGCCTGCCCTTTTTCCCGCGAAGCGCCTTCTCGGCCGCCAGGACCAGGTTATCGAAGGAACAATGGCGCCTTCTCTCCTTGATCCAGCCACCGAGCATCCGCCCGGTTTCGTACAGTTCGTTTACGGCGTACTCGTACGAACGGTTGCTCACGTATTTTTGCGAGTATCAGTGGTTGATGGTACGTATGGTGTGCCACTTCTCATGGTTTCGATGGCCCTATTTCTTTCGGCCGGTTTTGTTCCGTAGCAGTTTCGGATTTCGGCCCCCTGGAACTTTGCCTGCAGCAATTCGGCCTGCCTGAGACCTTGGCAGAGCTGAGCGCAGCGATTCATCAAATCGTCGGGTTTGATCACAACTTCGGCCAAGAAGTCGGTCCTGTCTTCGATCGGCCGGTCGGAATCACCTACCGCACCTGACAACCCACCCGGATGAAAATACCGTCCCTGCGGGCTCCACCAAGAATCCGGTTTCCCCGGGGTTCACGAGGCTCCCCCATATCCCCCTGGCGGGTGGGCGAAGAGACGATCAAGCCCAAATCGTCAATCGAAAATCGCCGATTACCAATCCTTCCGGCGGGCCCTTAGCGGAACAAAAATGGAATGAAGTCCACGCGACCGGAAAGGCTTATTTTCACTACCGCAGGCTGAACCCATCTTGGGGGCTTTGACGGACAGCCCACGGGCACGCTCGGAGGCCTGCCCCTACAGTCAATAGGAGACCCTGGGTGACGACGGGCTGCCGGGGGGGAACACCCTTGGTTTTTTGGACGGCTTGACTATGCCTTCGGCCGCTCTTGGCGAATTCACACGATATTTTTCCGACCATTAGCTTGGAGCGGTTGAGGTAATACTGGTTTGACACTTTGCCAAGCGCTCGAAGCGTGCTCAGCCTGCCAGAGGTCGTAATGCGTTTGTAGATTCATCCAAAGATCTGCAGACGTATCAAACGCTCTCGATAAACGAAGAGCCATGTCAGGGGTTATGGACCCTCTTTCATTTGCGATCTTCGATAAGGTCTTTCGTGAAACACCAAGGATTGAAGCCAATTCGCTTATTGTCATGGACAGGGGAGTCAAGTAATCTTCTCTTATTATCCGTCCTGGGTGTGTTGGGCGTCTCGTCATCTTTATCTTTCTCATGGTATTCATCTCTTTAGTGGTAATCATCGTAGTGTACGTTATAGGCGTCTCGTTCCACGAATTCGAAGAATACACGCCAGTTGCCCGATACTTTCACAGCGTATTGCCCCCTTTTATCTCCTGTTAATTTGTGAAGGTTCGATCCTGGGTAATTCATATCCCGTATTTCGCTTGCAGCATTCAAACGGTCAAGGATTCTCTGCAGTCTGTCTGCGTGTTCAGGCCTTATGCCTCTCTTGTTTTCGGTATAGAAGAAGTCCTCCAGACCTTTGTGTTTGAATGACTTGATCATTTAAGGCTTGTAACCCAAAAGGTTACGCATGTCAAGGTGTCCTCCTGAACAAGGCTTTTCATTTTCGCGTCCCCGGCAGTCGGGTCGCGCACCTCTATGACGTTTTTGTCGTACATGAACGCGCGCACCTTGGCATCGTCGAATCCATCCATGGATTTGACGAACCTCAGGGTGAATATCTTTATCGGCACGTGCCGCAACTCCGCGGGCGGTCTGCCCCCGCTGCAAAGGGCGAAACAGTAAAAGGGCTCAGGGTAATGACCTCACGAGGCGAAAACCGACGATCCGGTTACGGGAGTCCGGGTGCCAGCCGCTGCGGAGGGCCGAACGGCAGTACCCGGCGCGGTTGTTCCAGGAGCCGCCGCGCACCACCCGGGTCGAGCCTATAGGACGATCCACCCATGCGCTCCCGTCTGACGGCGCGCTATCGTAACTGGGATGGTAGTCGTCCTCCACCCACTCCAGCACGTTGCCGTGCATGTCGTAAAGCCCGAAGGCGTTGGGCTCCTTTTCGCCTACAGGGTGCGTCTTTCCCCCCGAGTTGCCGGAATACCAGCCGGCATGGCCCAGGTCCTCTTCGGAGTGCCCTGTGTAGTAACGGGACTTGGTCCCCGCCCTGCAAGCATACTCCCATTCCGCCTCGGCGGGAAGACGCAGGCCGGCCCACTCGGCATAGCGTCGAGCTTCTTGCCAGCTCACGCCCACCACCGGCTGACGGGGCTGGTTGAATTGCCGATCTCCCCAGGACTCCGGTTCCTGCACGTTGCTGCTCTCGGAAAGAAACAGGCCATACTGCTCGTTGGTTACAGGATAGCGTCCCATGTAAAAGCCCTTCACTGTAACCTCGTGCAGGGGACTCTCATTCTCCCAACGGCCTTCCTCCGACTCCGGCGATCCCATCAGGAACTCCCCTCCAGGGATCAACACAAGCTCATACCGGCCTCGCTCCACACCTGCAATAGCCTGTGTCGCTTCCGCCATACGCGAGAGGACATGGGCTCTGATTCTGCCGTCCGGATGATCCCGCAGCAAGGGAAAGAGACGTTCGAGGGGCGGATCTTGCCGCTGCTCCAGCACCTGCAAAGCCGCCATCTGCCGTTCCCACAGGCCCTTGTCTTCCCCTTTCCTTTGGGTTTCGGGGGCTTCCAGCAGCTCAATGAAGGGGGCGGTCGTTACCTCTGCGGCCTCGTCCAGGCACATGGTCACCATGTCGGTATGCGCGGCAAACGCACCGCGCTTGACGACTTCTCTCATGAATTCCTCAAAGAGCGAGGGGTTGTCCAGGGCCAACGCCAGAAGGATGACTTCCTGCCACCAGCTCTCCCCGAACCGCGCTGCCAGTTCCCGAAGCACACTCCGGTCCCTGAACGCCAGGTTCTGGATCTCACGTGCGGCCAGGTATTCCTGGAACCCCAGGTGCATGAATCCGTAGTGCTCCTGGTCCCAGCCCGTGAGAAGGCCGCTTTCGTTGCGTACGGCCTCCAGGAAGTCCTGCGCAGACCCGAACGTCCATCCGGACGATTCCAGGGCCGACGCAATCACAGGCGCCAACTCCTCGGCCTTGGCCCTTGTTCTCCCCTCCTCCTGGTGCAGCCAGAGGGCGGCGGGCTGAAGCACCCGCCGTGCCGTTTGGGCCTTTATGCGCTGCTGCACACCGGCTGCCCCCCGCCACAGCTCTAGGAGAACCTCGGTGCATTCCTCGTACAGCCTCGCCCGTGTCTGGGGCAAATTCCCACGGTCCTTGTGCACCAGGCAAAGATTGGCCAAGAGAAGTGGGTTGCGGGTCAGCTCGAACACCCTGCGCGCTCGAAACTCCGGGGCCTTGAGCCTTTCGATCAAATCATCGGCATTCCGGTCGGCGATGGTTTCGGCCTGGCTCCTGTCCGTGGATAGCCCCGTTTCCACGATCCTGTACCAGTGTCGGATGAACGTCTCCGCCTGCTCTGCCGTAAGGGGCCGCAGGTGCAGTTCCATGAAGGCCCCGCTCAGCCGCGCGTTCTGGGTGTAACCCGCGAACCGGCAGGAAACCACGAAACGACAGGAGGGGCGGACCGTCATTGCGTCTTCTATCCACCGGGAGACTCGCACACGCTCCCGTGGGTCGGAAACCTCGTCCAGCCCATCGAGAAGAAAAAGCAGGTTCCCCCTTTCCAGCAAGCGCTCACCGAGGCCCGACCGGCTTCCCAGGTCTCGCTTGTCGAGTTGCTCTTGGACAAAGGAGACAAACCCCCTCCCAAGGTCCTTCAGCTCGCGCAGGGGCAGGAAAACCGGCAGCACGTTTTCGGGCAGGCCTATTTCTTTCAGACCGCCTTGCAGGCACCACAGAAGTATCCTTTTCAGGTGCGTGGTCTTGCCCGATCCCGGGTCCCCGAGAATGACCAACCCTCTGCATTGCATCTCCTCGGCTCGGAAGAATGCGTGGGGTACCGAGATCTCCAAGCTCCCCCCGCGGTCCTTCAGACACCGCTCCGCATCTTCTGCGTCGGCAAAACACGCCTGATCAATGGCCCTGGTGTCGATCATGGCTCGGAGAGGCACATAAATGTCCTCGATACGGATCGGCACGCGGATACGGGTGCGGAAGCCCGTACGTGGGAGGTGTTCGTGGAGAGCCTGTGCTTTTTGGCAGTACTCGACAATTTCGGCGTCAGATGCCTGTTGTTTTTCCCCCTGTGGTTTGGAGGAACGCCGCTTCTTCGTCTTCGTTCGCTTTACGGGCCGGGGGCCGCTTCCGGAGGATAGCGTGATAGTGTACCGGGGCAGTGGGTCCTTCCCCGGCCCCTGCAACCATGTTGCGTACGGCTGCCATGCCCCGTTGGGCTCCAGCCGCCGCCTGGTTTCAACCGTCAGAGCATTTCCTTCCAGCGTGAGCAAATTGTACTGCAAGGCGTGTCCCGGATACAGTCTCCTTCTGTCCGATCCAAAAGTGCCGGCACAGATGATGTCTATATGACGCCCGTCAGCCACCTGATCGTACCTGAAGAAATCTCGACCCTCCTTGTGGAGGTGACCGTGAAAACATACCGAGAAGCCGTCTTTGGCCAACTGCTCCAAGAAACCGTGATCTCTGATGCGGTCGTCAAAGGCGCTGTGAAGGGGATGGTGCCAGACAGCCCACCTTAAGGGGTACGCGTCCTTCTGTCCTTTTCGCAGCGTGTCCAGAGCATGCGGGACAGCGCCCGGGTGGATGGAAGTCCGCTTCTTGAAATACGTGTCCGTCTCCCAGCAAGAATTAAGAGCCAGGATCACCAGACCATGCTCCTGAAAACGGTGGAGGATTGCTTGCTCTGCATACTCCTCAGGGTAGGGATGGCCAGTTACCTTCTTGCAAAAAGCGGCGAAGTGCTCGAATCGCTTCCTGTACTTGTCATCAACCCGGAGCCGTACGACACTCTCACTCTCCTTGTAGTGGTTGCCCTTCTTGAGCTCGTCCCGGCACTTCTTCACGTCCATCAGCTCGTACCCATCTTCGGACAGCTCCCGGTCCAGATCGTGGTTTCCGGGCACGAGGACAAGCCTGGAAGCATCGAGCCCGAACTCGGGGCACAGAAGATCGAAGAACAGTTTGGCAGCATCGTACTCTTCGGGCTTGGAGGCCGTACCGATATCGCCGGAAACGAGCAGGATATCGAGCTTCTCGCACTTCAGGTCCTCGCTTTTCAGGTCATGAGCGAGCTGGCTGTACCAAGTTTTCGCGTCCTCTTTGGTGCCGAAATGCAGGTCCGAAAGGTGCAGGATTCGAACCGACGAGGTTTCTTTATCACCTTCCATCTCAGTTTCCCTCTTGCCTGGGGGTATCGTTTCATCCGAGGTTGCCGGGAAGTGTCTTCTCACCATAGAAACCCATACCACCGCATGCTCGGCTTTTCCATCTTCACGATTGCAAAGAAGCGCATAGGCCAATCGTAACGGGGAAGATTTGGCTCACCACAGACACAGAGTGCGCAGAGAAGGACTTCTCTTTTTCCCGATCGGGAGACGACGATCGGGAAAAGAGTACGGGGCTCCGGCCAGGACCTCCCGCGTCCAACCATCGGACCGCCTTTATCAGCTCAAGACCCCTTTTCATGCGCCGCAGGCTGGAGTTCTTTTTGAGAATCGTCGTCTCCCGATTCTCAAAAACATCCTCCTCTCTGTGTCCTCTGTGTCTCGAACGAACGCAGCGCGTGGGTGGTGAATCTTCGGGGAGGGTTGAATAGGTCCCCGCTCCATCCTCAATCGCCCCCAAAAAGACCCATCTGCCCGGCAACCGGCATCACTTTGACATCAGGAACAAGTTCAGAAATCACGGTGGCATCCAAATTCGCGAGTTCATTGGGTTCAAGCTTGTGAAGGCCTCCGCCGTAAACCCGGCCAGCTCCAAGAAGCTGCTCCGGGGTGACCTGGTTGAGGACCTGCCAGATGCGGCGGACCAGGGTGGGGTCTCGTTCGATCACACGTGCGAGGCGCGGTCTTAGGTACATGGCGAGATAGACGTTGGGGACGGTTGCACGCGAGTGGTTGAGAATAAAGCGAAACGGTCGGCCGCTCTTCGCGTCGCTGCGCCCAAGATACGTGCACACAAGCGGGGCCGGCGGGCGATTTTCCTGTGCGTACCAAGGCGCACGATGTCGGCACAGATAGCGCTCATGTATGGCCCGTGCTTTGCCGCTTTGCAGGTAGGCAAAGAGGGAGGGCAAGCGTTTCTCGATCTCGTCTTCGGAAAGGCGTGAGTCGAGGAGAAAGAGCCGGGGTTCGGTGAAAGGCAAACCGTTCTCGTCGGCCTTCACCTCGTCGCTTCGTATATAGCGCGGACTCGGAAGAATCGGGCGGAAAGCCTCCGGCGGGAGCCCGGCCGCCTCGATCTGCTCGGATTTGAGGATGAAATACCTGTTATCCCCTGTCGCGAGACCGCGCTTTATTTGAAAAAAAGTCGGAAAGGAAGCCCTGCCGCGAATCTCTGAGGCAGGAAACCGCGTCCATTTGGGCTCGTCAGTGAGAACTTGCGCCGGGACCTCGCGGGAGAGCCTTGGGTTGGATAACGTTCCATCGAAGGCAAATGTCACGACGTGATCTTCCGGAGGCGGGGACTTTCGGAACCAAACAACGGCCGACGACACGAGGGCATCGGCGAACTGCACGTCTTTCGGATCGAAGCGGTGTATATGAAGGAGCGTTACCTTGGTCAGAAGGTACTGTTTGACGGCGCGGCCGTAGTTGACGTCCATGAACTCGCTCGGGATAAGCCACCCGGCAATGCCGCCGGCATCCATCCAGGCGTGTGACAGTCCGAGAAAATAACAGTAGAGCCCGGCAAGACCGCTGATCTTGATCTCGCTTGCGTTATAGCAGCGGAGTTGCAAGCGGCACTTCTCTCCGTTTTCCAGGTGATGGTGCCGAACATACGGTGGATTGCAAATAATGAGGTTGAAGCGGGGAGAGGGCTCCTCCTCGGTGAAATCGGCACGCTTCATCACCAGGCCCGACTTGGCCCAAAGAAGGGAGGCAGGCTTTTCGTAATGGGGGTCGATCTCGAAGCCCAGGGTTTCGGCCACCCGTTGTTTTGAAACCGTTTTCCGGAGAGCTGAATAGAAAGCCCCGGTCCCGATGGCGGGATCCAGGAAACGAACGACCTCGTCCCTCGGGAGCAAGTCGGGAAGAGCATGGAAACATCCAGATTCAGAGACACTCGAAGGGAAGAGAAGCCTTTGCAGGTTCAGCGAAGTATAACCGCTATGGGAATACACTGGCAACCTTTCGTAGACCGGTACTTATCCTTCGTCCTCAGACAATGGAAACCAGGTGCGAAGCAAGGAAAGGATCTTGGCAAAACTCCTACTGTGCTCCAGGGCAGAGATGTCGGCAATTCGGCCGATCTCCTCGAAGTCGCGTGGGGAAATCGAACGCTTCAGCTTTTCGATGCAAATGTATTCAAACACCTCCTTGGGTTGCTCTTCAACCACTTTCACGACGGTCGAACGCCTTTTGGTCGCGTAACCCTCAAGCCAGCCGGCCCATTTCACCTGCTCTACGGAGAGATATCGTGCCACCGAGGGAGCCGTGCACCAGAGCCACGCTTCCAGTTCCGGAACGATGACCACGGCGCCGGAGTTGTCTGCCCAGGAGATGCCATCGAGCCTCCTTTGTATCATGTCCTCCGACTGTTCCGGTGAATACCGCTTTTCCTGCCCGCTTCCATGATAATCCCACAGCAGCAAGGCCTTCTCCGTCTTCCCCCTGTACAGGCGCGCGGTCTCGGGTCCATCCTTTACAAGTCCGGCGTCCTTCATGGGATGTCGCATGGACTCCACTGAAATGGCGCGTATGCCGAGCGCGACATCCCTCGAAAGGATGGATTTCAAAAAAGGCCAGCGCGTCTGCATCTGCGGTCAAAAGAAAGAGGTCCTTCATCCGAGAATCCCCATGGCAAAGATCGTGGCCAGATCCGGAGTGCCGTCCCATTGGGCGAGGGCGGGAACCTGTTTTGCCGGGTAGACGTGTGTTCCCTCGTCGTCGTAGGAAAAGCAGAGCAAAGGCTCCTTGCCGATCTGCTGCACAACCAGCGGCGAATGGGTGGCCAGCAGCATCTGGGAATCGGGGATAGTGGACAGAGACCGCACTATGATTTCAAGGCCCTTGGGGTGGACACCGTTTTCCGGCTCTTCGACCATGTAGATGCCGGGCGAAGGCGGCAAGAAGGCCAACAAGGTGAGAGCCAGCATACGCAACGTACCGTCGCTCACAAGCCAGCTCGGGCATTCGAGCCCATTTTCATACTTGAGTATGATAAACTCCGCATTATCGGGTTCCCTCTTGGACCAGGCGATCTCTCTCAAATCAGGCAGGGCGTATTGCAGATGACTGGTCCAGCGCCTCAGTGTATCCGGAGAACGAGCGGTACTGCCCTCTTTGTCGTTGGCGTTACATGCCCCGTATAGGCGTCCCACAACCCTTGCCAAATTGGTCCCGTCCAGTTCGAGGTCCGCAGGGCGTGTGGCGGGACATGGTTCACGCATGGCGCGGCTGTTAAGCTGGATGTACCGGACGCTCTGCATCAGAAAACGGCGAGCGGTGTTGCCGGTCGGATACCGTTCATCGTCCGGGGGCGTCGTGGAAAGTGTGAGCTTGTCGAGTCCGAAGTTGAACGAATCCGTATAATTACCGACCTCTCGCCTGTAAAAGTCCGTTCCCTTGGATGTCTTTCCCAACAGTCTTCTCGGTTGGACTCTTTCGCTCACGACAAACGGCTTACCGGCCACAAACCAGTTCTTCGCATACTGCCTGAGCAATTCCTCCTCGACGCACACGCCCAGCTTCTCGTCCTCACGGACTGCAAGGCGATAGTGAATAAGGTTATTGACTTGAGTGGCAAGCATTTCGCCGATGTCGAGCCACAGCTCCAGCTCGATGGTCCCACCCATCCGCATGTACGTGATGTCCCGAAACTCGGGAACACGCTTCTCCACGGCCTTGCGGGGACCGAATTCCAGGCAGTCCTTCACGAAATCGATGGCATCCAGAAAAGTGCTCTTCCCGCTGGCATTCGGCCCGACCAACACGTGAAACCGCTGCAAAGGCAGGACCTCTGTGATTTCCTTGATCGCCTTATAGTTCTTTATACGGATTCCAGTGATCATGCTTCACCTTATTTCCTGGTTACGTAAGCGACGCTCCTGATGGTAGCTGTCAAACGCCACGACCGCGTCGATCCACATTGCCTGCCTATGCCCAATACCCGTGAATGAATCGATTTGGCATATGAGATCCTGATTCAATTCGTCGGTCGAGTTTGACGTCGACATTCTCCCCTTGAGGGGGGCAAAAGGGGGGTGTCAAGGGTTGTCGGAGCCTGGGAAACACCCCCCCCAACCCCCCTCAAGGGGGGAATTGACTCGAGTGAACTCCATGAAACCTCGCAGCCCTTCTTGTTGGTGCGAAAGCACGCGGCCACCGCTCGCTGGATGTCTGACGTGGATTCATTCAGGGGTATTGTGCCTATGCCCGTCATCCAAGCCGGTCCGGAAGACTTCGAGGGTCGATGAAATAGCGTTGATGTCTTCCGCATGATTTGGCTTTATCCGAAAACGCAAGAGACTCGGGCCGTCGAGCACATCATTCAACCTGGCCGTTCCGTTCAGATTCATCTTTGCGGGCGGCGAAGATCGTCAGGAGAAGCTCGGATTCATCGATAAGACGATACTCGGGTCGTTTGCCCGACAGTTTCTCGCTCTCGTACAGGATTATCGGGACGCCGTCGCCTCGCTTCTCCATGAAGAAACCTCGCCCAATTTCTCCAAGGGTCTCGGCCACGGGAGTCTCAGCCAACAGACTCGTGATCAGCTCATTTCTGGTGGCCTGCCGCAAAGAAATGTTATCAACGGTCACAGTATTGGGCAGTGCGCCGGGAGAGAAGATTTCCAGCCTGTCATCGAACATGAAGAATCTGATCTTGGACCCTGCTACGGCATAGTCACGATGCGCCACGGCGTTCTCGACGGCCTCGAACACAGCACGCTCGCTGAACTGCGGAATCTCGATGCGCCCCGGTGCTTTGGTGGCACCGACTGACTGATTGCGCTTAAGAAATGCCATGCTCTGATTGATCTGGGCATCAAGGGGACCGCATATTCTCTGAGCGTCCACCTGGAAATTAGAGTCCTGTCTCCCCCCTCGGTACCGTACAGCCTCCCGCGTCTTGTCGTCCACACCGAGCACAACCACCCCGTCGTGGGTGTTCGCCATCGCGGCTATCTCGTCGGCGAGGTCCTCCCGGGCAGGCGCCGATACGCGTTCGCCCTTGAATCGGACGGTTTTCAGCTCAAGGCAAGTGTCCTCACCAAGGCGAATCTTGCGGAGCAGTTCGTCCATACTGTCAAACATGGCGCCCCTCCAGTGCTATGCGGCGGTAGCGTTGTTCGAAGGCTTTCTCGCCGCCCTCCATGACATCGCAAATCGTATGCCGCACGGCTCTCTCCTGAAGACATCCGAGAGCCTCCACCTGCGTCTGTCCGCCCCAAGCAGGCTGTCGATATCCGCCGTCGCCTTATCGACTCCGAAAACGGCAAGTACATGAACGCCGCCGCTGGCCGAGATTTCGACACCCGGAAACAAGTGGACGGGTCGGTAGCCCTCCGGATTCCCCTGATCCAGCTCGCGCAGTGCCTGCTTCAGTCGGTCAATCCACAGGCCGCTGTTGTGGTCGGTGATCGCGACACAATCCACTTCGGCCCGCATGTGGTCAAGCAACCATTCTTTCGCCGTGTGCGCCTTTAATTGGGTTTGACAAGGCCCTTTCCCGTAATCGTCCGAAGCGGGCGTGTGCGCGTGGAAGTCGCATTTCCACCATCGCGCGCCATTCCAGTTCCATGTGTTCATGTTTCACCTCCCGTCGAGGTGTGCGCCTGGCCGTACCGTATGACTTTATTTCGCCACGCCGACTCCACGTTCCGGGCACTCGAGCCCGGAAGCCGCGATGGGAACCACAATGCTACCAACGAACCTGGGCGTTGAACCCTTCTCGTCCTCTCTTCGATTATCTGATCGCGCCCCGCATGGTCCGGAATGCAACCCCATGGACGGTCCAAGGCGTTGGGCTACAGGTCGGCCGCCTCATAAGTGACCCCGAAAATAGTGTCCGACAGCCACTTCTTGAAGCTGGGGTTGTCGCTGAACTGCTTGAACAGCTCCGTGTGGTCCGCCAGCATGCCGATGACGACCTTCTGCAAGGCCCGGTCGTGCTCCAGCCTGGCCGCTGCCCTGTCGCTGTTTCTTATCGCGTTTTGATACGCCCTGTCCGCGCCGACTTTGCCTGGGATTTCCTCGCTGATCACCTGGCGGATGCGGTCGGCATCCTTCCACTCGATGTTGCCGAACTGGTCGTTGAACGACTTGATGATGGTCCTCAGAAGGTCCAATTGCGGTTCCGCCACCCGGCCTCCGCCGCCCGTAGGCAGCGGGTAGATTTGCGCATCCTCATCCTTTTTGTCTCCAGGCAAGTCCCCGGCCTCTCGAACAATGCTGCCGGCCTTCGTCATCTCCTGCCTTTGTCAGACTCTGCCTCGGACGTGATGTCAACGGGAAGCAAAGCTTATCATGGCAGTGGTGAACCCCACAAGGCCATGACCCTACCGGTAAGTTGCGTTCGACTTACAGCAAAGAGGCGGGCCCTCCGGACGGAAGATGCCGCGAGGCATGGCCGAAGGAGTCACCCCAATGCTCGGAGGCACCTGACGTCCATGTACGGTGCCCGAGGAACACACCCTCCCGCTATGTGAATATGGCACACACGGGGTGCAGAGCCTGCCGGGGGTCCGACTTTGAGTTCAGAGATAGGATGATGTCGGTTCGGTGGGCTAACCCCAATACCCGTGAATGAATCTGTTTGGGATATAAGGTCCCTATTTCATTCCTCAGTCGCATTTGGCGTCGACATTCCCCGGCCTTGATCATCGTTCCGGCCACATCCGACCAAATGCGGATACGGCCTTCCTGGTGGGCGGTGCCCACCCTACGAAAACCTCAATTCCGGCGGGCAGCCAGGCATGGGGGAACGGCATCTCCCAACGTGATGCCGGCAGAAAACGAGACCCGCCCGGCTGGAACGACGATCAAAGCCCATTCCCCCCTTGAGGGGGGCAAAGGGGGGTGTGAAGGGTTGTCGGAGCCTGGGACCCCCCCCTGGCCCCCGTCAAGGGGGGAATGGCGTCGAGATGCGCTCCACGATGACGTGACAGCCGTTCTCGTTGCCGAGAAAGCACGCGGTCGCCGGGAGCCTAAAGCTGTTTCGTTCACGGGTATTGGGGCTAACCCGCAACACCCAAGGTGGCCCTCCAAACTGAATCGCCGCTACGGCGCCCGGGGACGACCGCCGTCAATTGCACGGTCGCGCTTGCCATTTCGCTCCCATGCATCTTCGACTGCACGAGGGTCGGGAGCCCTTCGAGTACCACCGGCGAGCCCCGCGCCCATGCCCGGTCACACCGATGAAACCTGCAGCCGGTTCCGAGGGCGGGTGCACCGATTCCCGCAGGCCTGCAAGCACGGTTTCTGAAAACCATCCCCCCGCCTTGACTTGACAAGGAGCTGTGGGGTAGGTGTTTCCGACCCTTGCGGTATTCCAGAGGGATGTTTTGCGGAGCCGGCAGGGCGTACGCCACGCCGAACCCAAAGAAGGAGGGCAGGAAATGGACGAGAAGGAAATCTACCAGGCTTTGACCGACAGAATGGGTAACCCGGAATCGAAGCTGCTACCCAAGATATGGAAGATGCTGGTGACGCCCGAAGAGGGAAAGATGCTCCTGGAGATGCCCGCCTTTCCCGAGGACTTGGCGGAGAAGTTCTCCATGGACCTGGAAGACGTGAAACGCAAGCTGGAAGAATGGGTCGTCAAGGGGGTCGTTCTTCCTTTTCGTAAAGAGGGGGTGGAAAAATACGGCCTGTGCCGGGGAACGGTGAATTTCTTTGAAAGCGCGAGCCATGTGGCACACAGAATCGTCGGAGACGAACTGCTCGAGCTGTGGGCCGAGTGGCTGGAGACCGAGTGGATCGATATGTGCCGCAAGGTCAAGGAGCCCACGGCGCGGATATTCCCGTTCCCGGATGCCATAAGGGACAAGAGCGACCTGCGGCCCGAGGAAGATTTCTTCAAGAGGGTCGACGAGGCGGAAATCATTGCCGCGGTGGAGTGCCCCTGCCGGCTGTCGCTCAAGAAGTGCGACCATACCGTGGAGTGCTGCCTCCTTTTCGACCGGGGGGCGGAGCTGGCGCTTAGAAGGGGGTCGGGAAAGGAGCTCACCAAAGAGGAGTGTTATGAGTTGATCCGTTCCTGCGTCAAGGAAGGCCTGGTTCCCTCGGGCGGAAACCGGGTCAAATTGACGAACCTGTGTCTTTGCTGCACCGACTGCTGTCTCACCCACATGCCCCAGCTCTCCCACGGGATCCCCATGCTGCGGCCCAGCCGCTACCTGTCGGTTTGCGACACCGACCTTTGCAGCGGCTGCCAGACCTGCGTGGAAATCTGTCCTTACGAAGCCGTGGAAATGGCCAAGGTGGGAGGGTCCAGGAAGCTCAAGGCCCAGGTGGACCCCGACAAGTGTTACGGGTGCGGCGTGTGTGTCCCCAACTGCCCGGAGGAAGCCTTGCAGCTCAAGGTGGTCAGACCGCCCGAGCACCTGCCCCAGGCCTGACGAACCGCGATAGGGGCCGAGCCTTCACCGCACGGCGGTGCGTTTGCCCGTGAGGGGTACGATCTGCCCGATGTCCATGATCAGCAATCGGGAAGGGTCCATCTTCCTCTCGTGAAGCGTCTTCATCAGGTCCAGTGCGGGGTAGCCCGGCGGTTCGTCCCCCAGGTGAAAGGTCCCCCATTGGGTCGGGACGAGGTATTCGGCCCCGAGGTCCTGGAACGCGTCCAGCACCTCGGGGCTGTTCATGTGGGCGTAGTGCATGAACCAGCGCGGGTGGTACGCCGTGGTGGGAAGAAGGGCGCAGGTTATGCCTGGAAACTTTTCTCCGATCTCCTTGTAGCCGACAAAGTAACCGCTGTCTCCACCGAAGGAGATCACCTGTTCGGATGTGATCAGCAGGTAGCTCGCCCACAGGCTGGTATCAAGCCCCTGGCCGATGCGTCTCGACCAGTGCTGGGCCGGTAGACAGATCAGTCTTGCGCCCCCTGGAAGATCGACCGTTTCCCACCAGTCAAGCTCCCTGACCGGCCCCCCATGAAGCTCTCCCACGTAGTCTTTGAGCCCCAGGGGCACGTAGAAGCGCGTTTGCTCCGGCAAGGCCCGGATGCTCTTCACATCCAAATGGTCGTAGTGGTTGTGGGAAAGGAGCACGCTCACCTCGTCGGTGATTTCCCCAAGCTCACGGGCCGTGAGCGCCGGGGCGGTGACCCGGCGCGGCAGCAACGCCCTTTCCGAAAACATGGGATCGGTGAGCCAATATCGGCCGTCCAGTCGCATGAGAAAAGTGCCGTGGCCTATCCACGCGATCCAATCCTGCCGGGGCATGGAGAGTATCCGCTCCTTCAGGTACGGCCGGACCTTCGGAAGGAAGGTCCTTTCCTCTTCGGTGTACGCGCGGCTCCGGGAAAGCTTCCACCTCACCAGGCGCCACAACCCGGCCCGCTCCATGGGCATCCAGGGGTTGAAGAACTTCCCGTCCCGGTAATGGGGCGCGTGAAGCGCGTCGCGGCCGGCACGGTCCACCTGGTCTCTCCAGGCAGATTCTTCGAAAGGAGGCGGCGAGAGGACGCAGGAGGAGATTCCCGTAAGGGAAAGGAACAGTGCCATTCGCAACACCCCAATGGCCCCGACGGACAGGGACGCCCTCATCTTTCAACCAGCCGGTCCACAGGGACCCGAATGAAACGCGGGCGGTAGTTGTCCGCGTCGTGGTGAGAGGAAGGCTGTCCGGACAGGCTGTTGACGTTGTAAGAGATCAGAAGTCGTCCCCTCCGGGTGAATTGTGGGTGGGCCACGGCGTTGTAACAGACGATGTCTCCCCCGGCTTCCGGGGCCCGGTAGATCCTCACGGGGCCCGTCCAGGGGCCCGTGGGGGACGAGGAGCGGTACGCCACGATGTCGGGGCTGAAGGGGCCTCGGGCGTCCATGGTTATCAGGACATAGCCCCCGTTTACACGCAGAACGCTGAACTGGTTGGCCGTACCGACCAACACCCGTTTCGAGGCGGCCGGGGCGACCCTCCATCCCTCGGGAGTCAAGAACTCCCAGCGGCCCGCAAGTCCCCCCGGAGGACACCGGGCCACGTGGCAGTATTTGCGATCTGTAAGGTCCTCGACCGCGTAAATGTAAACGTGGGCATCCTCTTCGAGGATGGCGGCGCCGAACATGAGGCCACGGGGCCCACCGACAGAGAACGCGCCTTCGAAGACCAGGCCGGGCAGGGAGAATGTCCCTACACGGGTTCCTTCCCATTTCCAGTCCCACTGCCCGGGGCCCATCTGTCGGAAGGCGTGGAGAAAGACGCGAAGCGCCCCGTCTTCTAGGGTTCCGTCCCCCGGCCAGTACCAATCCAGGTCGTCGCCTTTGGGCCGAACCAGGTCCTTGGGTTGCTTAGCGGTGCCCCCGTGCAAGGTGACAAAACTGCTGCCTTGCTGCACCACGAAGCTGTTGTGCACAAGGGGCCTGTCGGGGGATCGTGAACGATCCGGGCCCAACGTCCCCAGAAAGGTGTCGCCAAAGAGCCACACCGTGCGTCCGTCCGGGAGGAGCACCGAGTAGGTCCCGTCGCCTCCGGTCCATCCCCCCTCGCTTCTGGTAAAGAAGGCATCAAATTCCCTGTCGGGAACGGCCCCCGGCAAGAGGTCCTCGGTAGCCCAGGCCTTGGGGACCTCGAGTAAGGTCCCTTGCCAGGGACCCAACAACGCCACCCCACCCGCTGAAACCAAGCATAGGCATACAAGGGCGAAAACGAGGACATGGCGCAGAATGCGTCGGTACAATACGGCTTTCTCCCTTCCAGTACAGCCAGGAGGCGGGACATCGGTGCGACCGCAAGTCCCCACGGCAGCGGCCGTCCGAACCCGGCTTCTCAATCCTCTTGCAGCTCCTTCAAGCCGACGTAGCATTCCAGGGCCTCGGGGTTGCTCAGGGCATCCTTGTTGAGCACGGGCTCGTTGTGAATGATCTTCTTGACGGCCAGCTCCACCTTTTTCATGTTCAGGGTGTACGGCACGTCGGCCACGGCGATGATCTTGCCAGGAACGTGCCTCGGGGAGGCGTTGGTGCGGATAACCTGCCTGATCTTGGCCTTCAATTCCTCCGTGAGGACATACCCCCGAACCATCTTCACGAAAAGGATCACGCGCACGGCGTTTTTCCAGTCCTGGGCCACCGCGAGACTGTCTTCTATTTCTTCCAGACGTTCCACCTGGCGGTAGATCTCCGCCGTGCCTATCCGCACTCCCCCGGGGTTCAAGGTGGCGTCGGACCTTCCGTAGATGATCACCCCCCCGCGATCGTTGATTTCTATGTAATCGCCGTGCCTCCACACATTGGGGTACACATCGAAGTACGCGGCCCGGTACTTTTCTCCATCCGGATCGTCCCAGAAATGAATCGGCATGGAGGGAAAGGCCGCGGTGCACACCAGCTCCCCCTGCCGGTTGCGCACGGGCTTTCCCTCCTCGTCAAATGCCTCCACCTTCATGGCCAGCCCCCTGCACTGGAGCTCCCCTGCGTACACGGGGCCCATGGGGTTTCCGAGGGCAAAGCACCCGTTCAGGTCGGTCCCCCCCGAGATGGAGGCGAGCTGCACGTCCTTCTTGACGTGCCTGTGAACGTACTCGAAGCCTTCCGCGGACAGGGGCGATCCCGTCGAAAGGACGGTCTTGAGGGCCGATAGGTCGTAACGCTCCCGGGGTTTGACACCGGCGTTCTGAACGGCTGCCAGGTACCCCGCGCTGGTTCCGAAGACCGTGATCCCCTCGTCCTGGGCCATCTGCCATAGGACACCCGGATCCGGATGGAAGGGGTTCCCGTCGTAAAGAACCAGGGTGGCCCCCACGGCAAGGGAGCTGGCGAGCCAGTTCCACATCATCCACCCGCAGGTGGTGAAATAGAAGATCACGTCCTCGCGTTTGAGGTCCGTATGGAGCATCAGTTCCTTGAGATGGTGGATGAGGATGCCGCCGGCACCCTGGACCATGCACTTGGGAAGGCCCGTGGTACCCGAGGAATACATGATGTAAAGGGGATGGTCGAAGGGAAGCTGGGCAAAAGCAAGGGGCGGGGCAGGGCCTTTGCCTTTGAAGTCTTCCAGCAGCACGGCGCGCCGCAACCCGCCCATGGGGGGCTTTTCTTCCGTGTAGGGCACGACGACCACCTGCCGGACCGAATCGATCCGGTCCACGACCTTCGCGATGCGTTCCAGGCAGTCTATGGGCCGGCCCTTGAAGCGGTACCCATCCGCAGTGAAAAGGACCTTGGGCCGGATTTGGCCGAAACGATCGAGCACGCCCTTTATGCCGAAGTCCGGCGAGCACGACGACCAGACGGCACCCATGCTGGTGGCTGCCAGCATGGCGACTATGGTTTCGGGCATGTTGGGCATGAACCCCACCACCCTGTCGCCCTGCTCTACGCCCGCTTCCTCGAGGCCCCGGGCCACCCTGGCCGTTTCCTCGTAAAGCTCGGCATAGGTCACGTGCCGGGAAGGCCTCTCCTCCCCCTTGAAAACGAGGGCCGTGTGCTGGTCCCGGTAGCGCAGGAGGTTTTCCGCAAAATTGAGGCGTGCACCGGAAAACCATTTGGCGCCGGGCATCTTTGTGCAGTCGTCCACCACCTGGCGGTAGGGCGCCGAGATCAGGACACCGGCAAAGTCCCAGAAGGCGGCCCAAAATGCGGGGATGTCCTGCACGGACCACCGGTAAAGGGACTCGTAGTCCGCAAAATCCTTTCCGTGCCTCTCGTTCACCCCCTGCATGAACCGCAGCATGTTGGTCTTTCGGACCCTTTCGGCCGAAGGTTCCCAGAGCAGTCTGTTCATGAGCGTGTCTCCCCCTGAACGCTCCCCGGGATAGACTCATCCCGCGTAAACCACCGCCAAAATCGTCGCTTCCCCGCTTTGCGCCGAGACCACGTGGGGCGTGGTGGAAAGATAGTACGCGCTGTCTCCCGGTTCCAGGGTGAACCGCTCCTCGCCTATCTTCATGGCCACGGTTCCCTCCAGAACGTAGATGAATTCCTCCCCTTCGTGGACCGATTCCACTTCGTCGGGGTCCTCCAGGAGCTGGACCACAAGGGCCTCCATGTTCCGTCCTCTTACCTCCGGGGCGAGGCTCCGGTATGTGTAGGTCGGTTTCTGCCCCCTTGGGGACGGGGATCTGGGGACGATCCTGCGTTCGTCTTTTCGGGTAATGGAATAGAGTCTGTCTCCCACCCCGGAAACGAGCCGGCTGAAAGCGCTGTCCAGGGCTTTGGAAAGCCTGATGAGGGTGCCGAGCGGGGGCTGGACCTCGCTTCTTTCTATGCGGGAGAGCAGATCCACGTCAAAACCGGTGAGCCGGGAAAGCTCGGGGAGTGACAATCCTTTTTCTTCCCGCAGCCGTCTGATGCGCCGGCCTATCTCTTCACGGTCCCCTTGGGCCGGGCGGGAGATATGGCCGGTCAGGTCTTCGAAAAAGTCCACATCGATGGGAGGCTTTTCGTCTTTGCCTTTCATTGCATTGCCCTCGATCCTTACGGTTGTCGGCCGAAGAGTTCGTCTCCCCCCTTGCCGACCCCCTTGGCCCTTGGGTCCGCTGCAAGAGTCAGCGCCCCCGTCCGGTCAGATCCTTGGGGATTCGACCCGTGTGGACACATTCCGAACGCAACCTCCTTCCCAGGATCTTTTCCACCACACGGCCTGTGGAAAGGACCTTGTCCACATCCAACCCGGTGTCGATGCCCATTTCGTCCATCATCACCACCATGTCTTCGGTGGCCACCAGGCCCGTGATGGTGGGATCCGCGTAGTAGTATTCCCCGGTGCCTGCCACGGGCACCCGGTCCACAAAATTGGCCGGCTGGCCTCCCGTACCCCCCAGCGTGGATTCGAAGTGGGTGATACCCGCCTGCAGGGCTGCGAGCACATTGGCAAGCCCCCAGCCCCGGGTCACGTGGAAGTGGGCCACGTGCTTGGAAGGATCGGCAATGGCGTCCAGAATCATGGAGAAATACTCGTACACCTTGTTGGGAGGGGCCGATCCGTCGTGGTCCGCGTGCTCGATGTCGTCGGCTCCCATGTCGAGCCATCGTGCCGTGAAATCAACGGCCTTCCTGAGCTCGGTGGGCCCCTCGATGGGGCATCCCCATATGGTGCTCACCGTGCCGCACACTTTCATGCCGACATCGTGGGCCTTGGGGATATATTTCTCGCACATCTTCCAGTACTCTGCCAGGGAAAGCCCCGAGTTGGTCCTGTGGTGGGACTCGCTGGTGGATACCATGAACAGGACCCTTCCCGGCCCCCAGCCCTCCTTGCGGGCCTCGATGGCTCTTTCCGCCGCTTTTTCCCGGATGGTCACCGCGGTGGTCTCCACACCCGGCAGCAAGTGGGCTACCCGCTTGCTCGCCGCCAGGCGTCTGGAAAGCTCGTCGGCGTCCCTGAACTGGGGCATCCCCCGGGGGTTACCGAAATTGGTGGTTTCCACCCTCGTGAAGCCAGCCAAGATGAGCTGTTCGAGCACCCACAGTTTGGCATCGGTGGGAACGAACTGCTCTTCATGCTGGAACCCGTCCCTGACGGTGATGTCGCCAAGGACCACCTTCTTGGGGTATTGCATGAGCGCCATCTTGTTCCTCCTTCCAGGTGGGGGTAGGTGGACGGATGCACCGTTGCCGCGCTCGGCCCTCAAAAACGGAAATTGCCGAAGGACGGCTCGCCTACAGGCCGCAGGAGGCTCACCTCAAAGGCCATGGCGAGCCAATCGCGGATCTCCGTGAATTTCAAAACCCTATCGCTCAGCAGGCGTGCGCCGCAGAAAAACGGATGGGCCTCGCCGTCGTACTTGGAGATCATCTCCCGGCGAAACGACTCCTTCTCCTCTTCGGTCATGGGCTTTCCCTGGGCCTCGCGCTTGCGCTCCTCCAGGGAAATGAGCACACCCGCAGCGCTGCGCCCGCTCATCACCGAGGTACGGGCGCGCATGGTGCTGAACAGAAAATGCGGTTTGTAAGCCCTGCCGCACATCCCATAATTGGCGGCGCCGTTGTCCGCCCCCACTATGAGCTGCACACGGGGCACCTGGGCGCAGGAGACGGCCCGTACCATGTCGGCCCCGTATTTGCCGATTCCCAGATGTTCCGATTCGGAGCCCACCATGTAGCCGGGAGAGCTCTGTACAAAGAGTATGGGCGTCTTTTCCTGGGAAAGCCGCACGATCCATTCCGTGGCCTTGCGTGCCGCCTCGCAGAAGATGATGCCCACCCCGTTGGCCGCGACCACGCCGATGGGAAGGCCCTTGAGGCGCATCTTGCCCGCCACGATGTTGTCGCCTCTTCCGGGTGCGTAATGCTTCTTGTATTCGAAAAAATCTCCCTCATCCGCGATGGTGTGGAGAAACGATCGCACGTTGATTCCCCGGTATGTGTCCGCGGGAAGCGATTCGTATATTCCGCTGACGGGTTCCCGGGGCGGCACTTCAGGATAGCGGTGCATGTGCAGGGTCTGGGCAGGCTCCAGGGAAAGGATCTCCCTGACCTTTTCGATGGCCGCGTCCTGGTCGGTGCAGAAGTGATCCGCACCCCCCGAGATCCCGGTGTGCACCCTTGCGCCCCCCAGCTCTTCTGCCGAAATGACCTCGCCGGTCGCCATCTTCACCAGGGGCGGCCCCCCCAGGAAGGAATAGGCCAGTTGGTCGATCATCACCGACTGGCACGCCATGAACACGATATAGGCCCCCCCCGCCGTGTTGCCGCCCGTGCTCAGGGTGATCTGCTTGAGGCCCATGGCCGACATGCGCGCCATGTTGTAGAACATGGAGCCGAAATGCTGGTCGTCTGGAAAGACCTCGGCCTGCATGGGCAGGTAGGCCCCTCCCGAGTCGGCGATGTAGACGCAGTGCAGCCCGCAACGCTGTGCGATGGCCTGAGCCCGCAAGTGCTTCTTGAGGGTGATGGGGAAATAGGTCCCCGCCTTCACCCGGCTGTCGTTGGCAACGATCATGGTCCAGTTTCCGTGGATCTTTCCCAATCCCGTCACAATCCCCGCACACGGGACGTCCTGGGCTCCTGGGTAGCCCATGCCGAAACCGGCTATGCGACTCAGTTCGAAAAACCGTGCGCCGGGGTCCACGAGCTTTTCTATGAGCTGCCTGACCGGCTGCTTGCCCTGGGCGGCCAGTCTTTGGAGGGCTTGCTCGCCCCCCGGGTTCAACGCCTCCCGGACCAGAGCGTCGAGCTTGGCCTCTTCCGCTTCCCAGTGCTGACGATTCGCTGCCCTGTTGTCAACCATGGTGGCACCCTCCTGTGTCCCTGGGCTCGTGATAAACGGTCCAGCCGCTGCCCATCAGCGCCGCGCCTCTACCACCGCCCCAGATGCAAAAACCACCCTTGCCGCTTGACCCGATCCCCCCCCCGAACGGGCAGTATCCGGGTGTGCCGAGCACGGCACGTGACCTCCAAGTGGGTTCAACTTAACACGGCGGTGGCGCGTGCGGCAAGTCGCAGCGGCCCTCGAAGGGCACCGCAGAGAGGTTGCGGCCGCTCCTTTCGACACGGTGCTCACCGATGCGTGCCGGGCCTCGGAGGCTTGAGGCCGCAATCCTGACCTGTCTTGACAAAAAGCTCTTGCCGCTGATCCGAAAACCTGCTTAGTTGAAGGGCAAGCTTGTCAGGGACCCGGAAGAAGTGCGGCCGCCGCCGCTCAATCTGGAGGGACCCGTGGTGAAGCTGCGAAAACACTTAAGGAAAGGTTTCGTATGAGCAAGAGATTGAGATTCATAGTGGTCCTTGGAATGGTTGCGGTGCTGCTGTCTTCATGCGCCACGACCGAGTACACCATGAAATACATGGAAACCGGTAATCCTCGGATTCGCAAGGTGGAGGCATACGATGGAGAAACGCATGTGAAGACCTTTTACGAAATGTACGACCTGAAACTGCGGGGCTGGTTTGAGGCCGAAGAACGTGCCAACGGAGATTGGGACTATACACCCAACGGGAAGGGGGCAAGAACGGCTGTCAAGATGAAGCAGAAGATGGGCCAATGAGCGACCCTATAATGGATGCTTCCGAAAAGGCATGAAGAGAAAGACGGGGAAATGGGCTACCCTCGATGGGGTGTTGGACGAGATTTGGGTCATGCTCCAAAGCGGGGTCGCTCACTTCAACGACCCCTTTCACTGTCCGGTTCTGGGGACAACCGGCGCGCATGGGGTTAGCCTGCGCACCGTCATCCTGCGCAAACTGATCTTGCCCGATCGGATCCTCGTGTGCCACACGGATTCCAGGGCACCCAAGGTTCGCGAAATCAGGGACTATGGCAGGGTCGGCTGGCTCTTTTACCACCCGAAGCGCAAAGTGCAGTTGAGAATAACGGGCCACGCCACCTGCCATGCCGATGACGGGTTTGCGCAGGACCAATGGGCCGCGACACGGCTGACGAGCCGACTCAACTACTGCGCCGAGCACCCTCCCGGCACGGCGCTGGATGCTCCATCCTCCGGGCTCCCCGACTTCTTGAAGAACAAGGTCCCCACGCTTCTGGAAAGCGAGAGGGGGCGGTCCCATTTCGTGGCGATTGCCTGCCGCATCGATTCCATCGATTGGCTGCTATTGAGCGTTCTTGGAAACCGTCGGGCTCGTTTCGTCTGGGAAAACGACCGATTGACCTCCACCTGGCTCGTCCCCTGAATCACGGCGCGTTTGCGGCCGCCTTCCTTATCGATTCTCCCGAGAGTCTCGCGCCCGTTACTGTCCCTTGGCCACGGTTGGTGGGGGACGGCTGAGGCGAAATCGCCCGGCTTGACAGGAGCCCCTGCCGGGGCTACAAGGGGTCCCGAGGTGCCGTAAAGGCTAAAGGGAACCCCGTGGGAATCGGGGGCGGACCCGCCGCTGTAACCGGGGACGAACGCCGCACGGCCACTGTTCCGCAGGAAGGAACGGGAAGGCGCGGCAAGTAGGATGATCCGGGAGCCAGAAGACCTGCCTCGACTGCTGTAGCGAGCCTTTCCTTTCGCGGACACGGGGGAAAGGTGAAAGGGCCGGTGGATGAAAAACGGAATCCCCAGCTCCCGTGAAGGGAGCTGGGGTTTTTTTTTGATGGAAGATCAAGGAGGGGCTGACCATGCCGTTTTCAGAGGAAAGTGTGCTGGAGGAAGTGTTTGTGATCGAAACGAGCAAGGTGGACTTCTTTGGAGCGATCGTCCGACAGGGGGCGAGCAGAACGGTCCAGGGGAGGGTTCGGTTTCCCGATGGTCAGGGGTATTACTTTCACTCCGAGCCGGGGGAAAGAAAGCTTCTGAGAGAAAGAATGGACCTTTTGTGCACACAAATAGCCATCCGGTACGATGCGGGTGTGATGAAACTGCAGTTTGGACGAAACATGCCGGTGGACGCGTTCATGGAGATCCTGAGGGAAGGCAGAAAGACTGCGCGAGTTCTGCTCAACTGAAACCGGCCTTGCCCGTGGTTTCAATCGGTGCTTCAGCGATCCCATCTCCCCTTGCTTCCCTGGCTCTAATATGGTACGGTGCCTGCCCGATTAGGCGGGTGCCTTTTGCGGGCTTCCCCAACCCCTCCCACGTCGGTGAAATCCAGAAAGAGGTCGCAGCGAGCATTCCACCGGGCACCGGTGTGGTCCCATCCCGCTCAAGACAGTGCGACCTTGCGCCCGGCGCGCCGGCGCCGGATGCTGAATGTTCCCCTTGGGCATGGGGCGGATCGCAGCGCGAGGGGGGGGTCCCGGACGGGGCGAAGACCCTCTTGCGCAGCTCCATAGGCCTACCGTCGCACCGGGCCTGGGTTGTTGACGGTGGGAGCCCTTTTGGGGATAATGCCGAAAAATCATGAAAGGAGCATATTATGAAGATCTTGAAGATCGATCATCTCGGTGTAGCCGTAAAGGACATGGAAGCCGGAAAGAAGTTGTGGCAGGATATTCTGGGGCTTCACTTCGAGGGCTCCGAAACAGTGGAAGAGCAGAAGGTCACCACGGGGTTCCTGCCCGTTGGGGAAAGTGAAGTGGAGCTTCTGGTCTCCACCTCCCCCGACGGACCCATCGCCAAGTACCTGGAAAAGAAGGGCGAAGGCATACAGCACGTGGCGTTCCTCGTGGAGAACCTCGAAGAAGCCCTGGCCGAGCTCAAGGCCAAGGGAGTCCAGCTCATCGACGAGAAGCCGAGACGCGGAGCCGGGGGGGCCAACATCGCCTTCCTGCACCCCAAGTCCACGATGGGGGTGCTGGTGGAATTGTGCGAAAAGAAATAGTACCGGACGTCATCGGCCCTTGCCGTGTGCTGCAAACTTCCGGAAAAGGCACCTTGGTGTCGCCGAAGGCCCCGTTCGAGGCGGAAACGCAACCTTGCCGAGAATTGGGGCCCATGACGCCGCCGAGCGTTCTTTCCGGAAGGACATGATGACGGATGCCGGTCTTTGGAAAGGAAGACGATCATGGGAGTTGTGGAAGACAAGATCAACGAACTGAAAGAAAAACAGGCCCTGACCCTCCGGATGGGAGGGGACAAGGCGGTCGCAAAACAAAGGGAGCAGGGCAAGCTGACTGCCCGGGAGAGGATCAACCTTCTGCTCGATCCCGGCACGTTTCGGGAGCTCGACATGTTCGTGAGCCACCGATGCGTCAATTTCGGGATGGAGAAAGCGGACATTCCCGCAGACGGTGTGGTCACCGGTCACGGGCTGGTGGAGGGAAGGCCGGTATTCGTCTTCTCCCAGGACTTCACGGCCCGGGCGGGCACCCTGGGGGAGATGCACGCCAAGAAGATATGCAAGGTGATGGACCTGGCCTTAAGAGCCGGGGCCCCGTGCGTGGGCTTCAACGATTCGGGAGGCGCGCGGATTCAGGAGGGCGTGGACGCCCTGTCCGGGTACGGACAGATCTTTTTCCGCAACTCCGTGGCCTCGGGCGTGATTCCCCAGATCTCGGCGATCATGGGCCCCACGGCCGGGGGGGCCGTCTACTCACCGGCCATGACCGACTTCATCTTCATGGTCAAGAACACGAGCTATATGTTCATCACGGGCCCCAACGTGATCAAGGCCGTTCTGGGCGAGGAGATGTCCTTCGAGGAGCTCGGAGGCGCCATGACCCACAACGAGAAGAGCGGGGTGGCGCACTTCGCCTGCGACGACGATGCCGCGGCCATCGCCGATATCCGCACCCTTCTCGGTTACCTGCCCTCCAACAACATGGAGGACCCGCCCATCGTGGATAAAGGGGACGACCCCAAACGCACCGACCCGAAACTGGACACCATCATTCCCGACAGTGCGCGGCTTGCCTACGACATGAAGGATGTCATCCGATCCATCGTGGACAACGGGGAGTTCTTCGAGCCCCACAAATACTACGCGCCCAACATCCTCACCTGCTTCGCACGTCTCAACGGCAGATCCATCGGCATCATTGCCAATCAACCCAAGTTCCTGGCCGGCTGTCTCGACATCAACGCGTCGGACAAGGCGACTCGATTCATCCGCTTCTGCGACTCCTTCAACATCCCCATGCTCACCATCGCCGATGTTCCGGGGTATCTGCCGGGAAGTCAGCAGGAATGGGGCGGAATCATTCGCCACGGCGCCAAACTGCTCTGGTGCTATTCCGAGGCCACGGTGCCCAAGCTGCTCCTTGTCACGCGCAAGGATTACGGCGGCTCCTTCCTAGCCATGTGCGCACGGGACCTGGGCGCCGATATGTCCTTTGCCTGGCCCACTGCGGAAATCGCCGTCATGGGGGCCGAGGGGGCGGCAAACATCATCCACATCAAGGAGATCAACGGGGCCGAGGATCCGGCCAAGAAGCGCCAGGAGAAGATCGCGGAATACGAGAAGCTTTTCTCCAATCCTTACATCGCCGCCAGCAGAGGGTATATCGACGGCGTGATCGTTCCCAGCGAGACGCGTCCGCGTCTGATCGACGCCCTGGAGGCCATGTGCACCAAGCGGGAGATTCGACCCGCCAAGAAGCACGGGAACATTCCCATGTAGCTGCCGATAGGCGAGGAGAACCCATGCAGAGCAAGAAGATCACAGCCGCAATCGGCGCGGTGATGCAGTACATAAGAACGGAAGAAGAGGCGGCGGCGGCTATTCAAGTCATACCGCAGCCTCTCCCCGCGGCCTTTGGCAACCTGTGGGGAATGTCGGGAAGACAGACGGCCATGCAGATGCGTATGCTCCTGCAAATGCGGGCTGTGCGTGCCGTTTCGTCCAGGATGGGTGGCGCGTGAACGCCTGGGCCACCCTTTCCGGGACCGGACCTCTAGCTTTCAGGAGACATTTAGGATGAGCGAACATGGAAAAGTGACCATCACGAAGATGAACTACGACAAGGACCGACCCAAGGCGGCAAACCCGGTCAAGGTGGAAGACCTCACGCTGCGGGACGGACACCAATCGCTTTTTGCAACCAGAGGGCGTACCGAGGACATGATCCCGGTGGCCGAGCGTATGGACGAAGTGGGCTTCTGGGCCACCGAGATGTGGGGGGGAGCCACCTTCGACACCATGCACCGCTTTTTGAACGAAGATCCGTGGGAGAGGATCCGCACGCTGAAGAAGTATATGAAAAAAACCCCCTTTTCCATGCTCCTGCGGGGACAGAACCTGGTGGGCTACCGCAATTACGCGGACGACGTGGCCGCGGTGTTCGTGGAAAGGGCCGCGGAGAACGGAATGGACGTCTTCCGCACCTTCGACGCGTTGAACGATTATAGGAATTTCGAAACGGTCGTGCCGGTCATCAAACGGTGCGGCAAGCATTTCCAGGGATGCATCTGCTACTCCCTGACCGAACCGAGGATGGGGGGAGAAGTTTACAATCTTCAGTATTACGTGGCCAAGGCCAAAGCCCTGGAGGACATGGGGGCCGACAGTATCTGCATCAAGGACATGGCGGGACTCATCGCTCCTTACGATGCCTACCAGGTGATCAAGGCCCTCAAGGAGGCCGTGAAACCGCCCATCCATCTGCACAGCCACTTCACCTCGGGAATGGCGCAGATGTCTCACCTCAAGGCCATCGAAGCCGGGGTGGACATCGTGGACACCTGCTTTTCCCCCTACGCGTTTCGCACGTCTCATCCTGCCATCGAGCCCCTGGTCATGGCGCTTCTCGGGACGGACCGCGACACGGGATTCGACATCCGGCTCCTTGCCGACATCGACGAAGTGCTCGAAAAAGAGATTGTGCCCAAGTACATGCACCTTCTCGACACCACCAAGCTTTCCATCATCGACAATGCGGTGCTGCTCCACCAGACACCGGGCGGCATGCTCTCCAACCTGGTCAATCAGCTCAGGGAGATGGACGCCATCGACCGCATCGACGAGGTCTTTGCCAAACTCCCCCAGGTGAGAAAGGACCTAGGACAGGTCCCGTTGGTGACCCCCACCAGCCAGATCGTGGGTATCCAGACGGTGAACAACGTGCTGTTCGGCGACTACCAAATGATTACGGACCAGGTGAAGGGCCTCTGTTACGGCCTTTACGGGAAGACCCCCGTCCCCATCGACCCGGAAGTGCAGAAGAAGGCCCTCAAAGGGTACGCCCGGGGGGAAGAACCGATCAGTTGCCGACCCGCGGAGGTCATCGAACCCGAGCTGGAAAAGGCCAAGGAAGATACCAAGGGGCTTGCCAAGGATATGGACGACGTCCTCGTCTATGCCCTCTATCCCGTGACCGGCAAGATGTTCCTGAAATGGAAGTACGGCCAGGAGCCGCCCCCGCCGGAGGTGAAACCCAAGACCCTCGAAGACGTGGAGCGGGAAAAGGCCCTCATCGCCAAGGCCAAGGCCGGAAAGCTCGTGGAAAAGGTGGAAAAGGAAGCTCCGCCCAAGGGGCCCGGTGCCCGCACGTTCAACGTTTATGTGGATGACGAGTATTATGCGGTGGACGTGGAGGAAGTGGGCGGGGCACCGGTGGTTGCTGCGGTGCGTCCCGCCCCTGCACCCAGACCGGCGGCCCCGGCCCCCGCACCCAAGGCCGCGGCGCCGGTCAAGGAGTCGGCCGTACCCGCTGCGGATGGCACGCCTGTCATGGCGCCCATGCCCGGCATGGTCATCAGCTTCGAAAAGAATGTGGGAGACAAGATCCAGGAAGGTGAGACCGTTGTCATCATGGAGGCCATGAAGATGCAAAACGCACTTCCCGCGCCGGTGAGCGGAACGGTCAAGGCCATCAACTTCAAGACCGGGGACAAGGTGCAGAAAAACGACGTTCTCTGCGTCATCGGATAACCCGCACCCGTTGCCGGCGCATCGCGCATTTGACCCGCCGCAATCCTCCGAATTCTCGCAAGGGGGGGGGGATTGCGGCTTCCTTTTGGCGTAGGGGCCGCGTCGGACAGGCCGGGGTCCGCGCGGCTGGTGCGATCCCGCGACGCAAACAACAGGGAGAATACGGCATGAAAATCCATGAATATCAGGCGAAGGAGCTTTTCAAAAAATACGATATACCGGTGCCCAAAGGCGGGGTGGCCACTGACGCGCGCCAGGCCCGCAGCGTGGCCGCGGGCCTACCCTCCTTGCCGGCGGTCGTCAAGGCCCAGATACACGCCGGCGGCCGAGGCAAGGGCGGCGGCGTCAAGCTGGCCCGCACCCTTGAGGAGGTGGAGACCCTGGCCGGCCAGATCATCGGCATGACCCTTGTGACCCACCAGACCGGGCCCGAGGGAAGGACCGTCAAAAAGGTCCTTGTGGAGGAAGGCCTGGACATCGCCAAGGAGCTTTACTTCAGTATCATCCCGGACCGCTCCACCGCCAAGGTCGTCATAATGGCCAGCGAGGCGGGGGGAATGGACATCGAGGAGGTGGCGGCCAAGACGCCGGAAAAGATCGTGAAGGTACCCGTGGAGCCCACCCTCGGTATCCAGGGCTACCACTGCCGGGAGGTGGCCTATCGTCTTCCTGTTCCTCCTGCCGGCATCCGACCCTTCCTCGCCATGGTGCGCGGCCTTTATCAGCTTTTCGTCGATTACGACTGCTCCCTCCTGGAGATCAATCCGCTCGTTGTCACGGCCCAGGACGGTATCGTGGCCTTGGACGCAAAAATCAACTTGGACGACAACGCCCTGTTCCGCCACAAAGACATCCAGGACTTCCGGGACCTGGACGAGGAGGACCCCCTCGAGGTGGAGGCATCCAAGTACAACCTCAATTACATCAAGATGGACGGCAACGTGGGCAATATGGTCAACGGGGCCGGCCTTGCCATGGCCACCATGGACATCATCAAGCAGGCGGGGGCCCATCCGGCGAACTTCCTCGACGTGGGCGGCGGCGCCAGTGCAGAAATGGTGGAAAACGGATTCCGCATCATCCTGAGCGACCAGAACGTCAAGGGGATCTTCATAAACATATTTGGTGGGATTCTACGCTGTGACGTACTGGCCAGCGGGGTGGTGGAGGCTGCGAAGAAGGTGGGGATCCAGGTGCCGGTGGTGGTGCGCATGGAAGGGACCAACGTGGAAGAAGGCCGCCGCATTCTCAAGGAGTCGGGGCTCGATCTCATCGGTGCGGCCAGCCTCAAGGATGCGGCCCAGAAAGTCGCCGCGTTGGTGCGGTAACGCAACACGGAAAGCGAGGCAAGCAAATGAGCATATTCGTCAACAAGGATACGCGCGTGGTGGTGCAGGGGATCACCGGCAAGGAAGGGCAGTTTCATGCCCGTCAGTGCATCGAATACGGCACCAACGTCGTCGGGGGCGTCACCCCCGGCAAGGGGGGCCAGAAGATGGACAACGTGCCGGTCTTCAATACCGTGCTGCAGGCGGTGCAGGGGGCGGGTGCCAACTGCAGTCTCATCTTCGTTCCCCCCGCCTTTGCCGCAGACGCCATCATGGAGTCGGCCGATGCAGGTGTGGACGTGATCGTCGCCATCACCGAGGGCATTCCTGTTCTGGACATGATGAAGGTCAAGAATCACCTCGCCCGAACAAAGGCCCGACTCATCGGCCCCAATTGCCCCGGCATCATCACGCCGGGCGAGTGCAAAGTGGGGATCATGCCGGCCCCCATACACAAACCGGGGGGGCCCATCGGCGTCGTTTCGCGCTCCGGCACCCTCACCTACGAAGTGGTCCATCAGCTCACCCTCCAGGGGCTAGGGCAAACCACCTGCCTGGGCATCGGTGGGGACCCCATCAACGGCACCAACTTCATCGACTGCCTCGTTGCTTTTGAGGCGGACCCCCAGACCAAGGGGATCGTCATGGTGGGCGAAATCGGAGGGAACGCCGAAGAAGACGCGGCCCTCTTCATAAAGGAGAAGGTCACCAAACCGGTCATCGGATTCGTGGCGGGTCTCACGGCGCCACCGGGCCGCCGCATGGGACATGCCGGGGCGATCATCAGCGGATCCAGCGGCACGGCCCAGGGCAAGATAGCGGCCATGAAGGCCGCCGGCATTCACGTCTGTGAGGATTTGGGCTCCCTGGGGGAGCTGTGCGGCAAGGTGTTCGTCCACGTGTAAGAGCAAACCACCATCGGGGGCCCGTCGGGGAGGGCCCCCGGCCGCTGGTCCGACCCCGGCACTCTTCTTGATCTATACTGCGCGCGGCCACAAATTGCGATTTTCCACATCCCCCTCTCCCTCTGGGAGAGGGCCGGGGTGAGGGTATAAAAAGCGCAGTTTGTGGGCCGCGCAAGGTATACCTTCCGGGCCCTACCAGCCTTGACAGGAGACACAGTGCCATGGTCATTGATTTTCACACGCATCTTTTCCCAAGAAAAATGCGTGAACAAAGGGAAGCGTATTTCACGGGGGAGCCGGGGTTCGAGCTCCTGTACCGATCCCCCAAGTCGCGCATGTCGGGCGCCGAAGACCTTCTGGAGGCCATGGACAAGGCAGGGGTGGACCGGTCCGTCATTTTCGGTTTCCCATGGGGTAACGAGGAGGTTTTTTCTTTTCACAACGATTACATTGCGGAGAAGGTGGCCCAACACCCGGAGCGTTTCGTGGGGTTCTGCTCCTTCGACATCCGCCATCCCGAGGCCGAACATGAGGCACAAAGATGCCTCGAGATGGGGCATTCGGGCATCGGGGAACTGGCCCTCTACGGGTCGGGTTTAGACGACAGCGCCCTGGACCGACTGGACCCGTTGATGACGCTGGCCCGTCGGTTCGACGTGCCCGTCCTGGTCCACACCAACGAGCCGGTGGGTCATCATTATCCGGGAAAGACCGCCATCAGCCTCGCCCAGATCTGGAACCTGGTGACACGGTTTCCCGGAAATAAGATCGTCTTGGCCCACTGGGGGGGAGGGATTTTCTTCTACCACCTGCTCAAGCGAGAGGCCAAGGAGGCCTTGGCCCATGTTTACGTGGACACGGCGGCTTCCCCTTTCCTGTACGATCCCCTTGTTTACAGGCTGGCAGGAGAGGTTTTTCCCATAGACAGGGTGCTCTTCGGAAGCGATTTCCCCCTCATCCCTCCGGTCCGCTATTTCAAGGAAATGGAGAGTGCCGGGCTGTCCCGCGAGGACCTACACAAGGTCTGCGGGGCCAACGCTGAGCGCTTGCTCGGGTTGTGACAAAAAGCCCCATGGTGGTTGAAGCACCGCGGTCTTCACCACCATGGGGCCTGTTGGGGGGGCATCTTCTCCTAAATCAGGCCTTGGGCTCTTCGCAGATGGACTTCGGATCTGCCATGAGCCGGTAGGTTTCCCACCGCTTGAGGACATCCTCTTCGATCTGCTTGCGGAGCAATTTGGACTCTTCGGGGAAGCCTATTTCCAGCGAGGAGTACCGCACTTCCCCGGAAAGAAACTCCTGAAGGGTCCCGTCCGGTTCTTTGGAATCGAGCACAAACGGGTTCTTGCCTTCCTTTTCCAGCAGGGGGTTATAACGGTAAAGGGGCCAGTATCCGCACTGCACGGCCCTTTTCGCCTCTTCCTGGCTCTTTCCCATTCCTTTCCTGATCCCGTGATTGATGCAGGGGGCGTAGCAGATGATAAGGGAGGGACCGGGATAGGCCTCGGCCTCGGTCAGCGCCCTTACGAGCTGCTGCTTGTTCGCACCCATGGAAACGGACGCCACGTATATGTAACCGTAGGTCATGGCGATGCGGCCCATGTCTTTCTTTGCGGTCTTCTTTCCCGAGGCGGCGAATTTGGCCACCGAGCCCGTGGGGGTGGCCTTTGAGGACTGGCCCCCCGTGTTGGAATAGACCTCGGTATCCAGGATCAGAACATTCACGTCTTCCCCCGACGCCAGCACATGGTCGAGCCCCCCGTAACCGATGTCGTAGGCCCAACCGTCCCCTCCTATGCTCCAGATCGATCGTTTCACGAGCAGGTCCGACATGTCGAGTATTTCACCGAGAAGGGGGTGAGAGTCCTCTGCCTGGAAAAGGAGCTCTTTGAGTCGGGCGCCCTGCGTCGCCGAACCTGCGGCATCGTTTCTGGCCTCGAGCCATCCCTCCATCGCCTGCTTGAGCTCCGGCGATATTTCGGCATCCATTGCCTTTTGCATTTTGTCCACGAGCTGTGCGCGCCGCGCGTCCACGGCTTGGAGCATACCGTAGGCGACCTCCGCCGGGTCCTCGAACAGGGAGTTGGCCCAGGTAGGCCCGCATCCTTCTTCGTTGCAGCAATAGGGGATCGAGGGGGCCGATCCACCCCAGATGGAAGAGCATCCCGTGGCGTTGGCGATCATCATCCTCTCGCCGAAAAGCTGTGTGGCGAGCTTCACATAGGGCGTCTCCCCGCACCCGGCGCAGGCGCCGGAAAACTCGAGGAGGGGTTTGACGAACTGACTGCCCTTCACGGAATCCCGCTTCATCAGTTCGTCTCGGGTTGGGATGGTTTCCGCGAACTCCTGGAGGGGAATTTGCTTCTCCTTCTGGGTCTCCAGGGGCCGCATGACAAGGGCCTTGGTCTTGGCCGGACAGATATCGGCACAGTTCCCGCAGCCTTGGCAGTCCAGCGTGTTGACCTGAATACGAAAATGCAGGCCCTTCAACTCCTTTCCCGTGGCCGGCAGGCTTTCAAGGCCCTCGGGGGCATCGGAAAGCTCTTCGTCGGAAAGAAGGACCGGCCGAATGGCGGCGTGGGGGCAGACAAATGAGCACTGATTGCACTGGATGCAGTTTTCTGCGATCCATTCGGGGACCTCTATGGCCACCCCCCTTTTCTCGTAATAACTGGTCCCCAGGGGGAAGGTCCCGTCCGGGGTGAAGGCACTCACCGGTAGCTTGTCTCCTTGCTGGGCGAGCATGGGCCGCATCACGTCGCGGACAAAATCGGGTTCCTCTTGCGGCTCCCGTTCACGCTCCGGGGCGTCGCGCCACGAAGCGGGATACTCGATCTGCACGAGATTCGCCAGGGCCCTGTCGACCGCGGCGTTGTTCATGTCCACGACCGCCGCGCCTTTCTTGCCGTAGGTTTTCTGTATCTCGTCCTTGAGGTAGGCAATGGCGTCTTCCACGGGTATCACATTGGCCAATTTGAAGAAGGCGGTCTGCATGATCATGTTGATCCGCCCTCCCAAACCCGCTTCCGTTGCTATCTTGACCGCATCGATGTTGTAGAACTTGATGTTTTTCCTGGCAATGGTCCGACGCATGGCCGCGGGGAGCTTTTCTTCCATGTCTTGCACGGTCCAGTCGGAGTTGAGAAGGAAGGTGCCCCCGTCCCGGATACCCTCCAGCACGTCATACAGATCCACGTAGTTGGCCTTGTGACAGGCCACGAACTGCGGCCTCTGCACAAGATAGGTGGACTGAATCGGCTTGGGACTGAACCGAAGGTGCGAGATGGTCACCCCTCCGGACTTCTTGGCGTCGTAAGCGAAATAGGCTTGTGCATAAAGGTCGGTTCGGTCGCCGATGATCTTGATGGCGCTCTTGTTGGCCCCTACGGTCCCATCGGCACCCAGTCCCCAGAACTTGCAGCCGATGGTTCCTTCGGGAGAGGTGCTCAAGGCGGCGGGAACGTCGAGGGAAGTGTGAGTGACATCGTCTTCTATGCCGACGGTGAAGTGGTTCTTGGGACCCGAAGCCGCCATGTTGTCAAAAACGGCCTTGACCATGGGAGGAGTGAACTCCTTGGATCCAAGGCCGTACCGCCCCCCCAATATGGTGGGAATGTGCCCTTTTTCCATGAACACCGTGCAAATATCCTGGTAGAGGGGATCGCCCAGTGCCCCCGGCTCCTTGGTCCTATCCAGAACCGTGATCCGCTCGGCCGAGGCGGGAAGGACCCTGAGGAACTCCTTGGCGTGAAAGGGCCGGAACAAGCGCACCTTCACCAACCCTATGCGGTCGCCGCGATCCACGTAGTGATTCACCACCTCCTCGATGGTTTCACAGGCCGAGCCCATCGCCACCACCACCCTGTCGGCCTGGGGGTGCCCCACGTAGTCGAAGGGCCTGTAAGAGCGTCCGGTCAGGGCCCCGATCTTCTTCATGTAGTCCATGACGGTGAAGGGCACCTGCAAATAGTACGGATTCGCGGCCTCTCGTGCCTGGAAATAGATGTCCGGGTTCTGTGCCGTTCCTCGCAGGTGGGGATTCTCCGGGTTCATGGCTCGGCCGCGGAACTCGTCGAGGGCGTCTTGATCGACCAGATCTGCCATGGCTTCGTAGTCGATGACCTCTATCTTCTGTATCTCCGAGGAGGTCCGGAACCCGTCGTAGAAGTGCACGAAAGGAACGCTGGAGGTAAGGGCCGACAGATGGGCCACCAGGCCCAAATCCATTACTTCCTGAACGGAGGCCGAGGCCAGAAGCGCACAACCTGTCTGTCGGACGGCCATGACGTCGGAGTGGTCGCCGAAGATGGACAGCGCATGACCGGCAAGCGCCCTGGCGGTCACGTGAAAGACACCGGGCAAAAGCTCTCCCGCAATCTTGTACATATTGGGAATCATGAGCAGAAGGCCCTGGGAGGCGGTGAAGGTGCTGGTGAGGGCGCCGGCGGCAAGGGATCCGTGCATGGCGCCCGCTGCCCCTGCCTCCGACTGCATCTCCCGGATGCGCACGGGCTGTCCGAATATGTTCTTCAGTCCGTTGGCAGCCCACTCGTCGGCGCTTTCGCCGATCGAGGAAGAAGGCGTTATGGGGTAAATGGCGGCCACTTCGCTCAAGGCATAGGCCACGTGAGCGGCAGCCGTGTTTCCGTCCATGGTTTTCATCTTTATGGCCATCTGATGCTCCTTAAATGTATTGAGAAATAAGGCATTCGGATCTCGGGTGTTTTTCGCTGTTCCGTTCTCCAGAATGGCAATAGCCTTGGAAAGTACAGTCCTCACCCGGGCCCCCTAAAGGCCTGGATGCGTCATGGGCTGGCCTCTCCTGTGCCCGGTTGGCTCATGTGAATCGTCGTCGGCTCTGCACGGTACAGGTCCGGCCTGCGGTGGGGTAGGAAATACCGCATCCTGTGCCTTTGCACATGCCTCAAGTTTGCCGCCGGCAGCTCGGCCAGAAGCATCCCCTCCGCACCGGTGGCCTCCCTGGCCAGCACGGTCCCAAGCGGGTCGAGGACCAGGGCCAACCCCGGGAAGGACAGCCCGGCGCCGTTGTCTCCTGTCTGGTTGCAGGCCGCCACGAAAAGCCCGTTGTCGTAAGCTCTGGCCGGGAGGTGACGCATCCAGCTCGCCTCCTTGGCCCTGGGTGTTCGTCCGGGGGAGGCGTGTGGGAGGAACAGCACTTCGGCCCCTCCCAAGGCCATCTGGGTACTCAATTCGGGGAAGTGGGCGTCGTAGCAGAGCTGTATGCCGAAACGGAAATGCCCCGCCGCAGCAAATACCGGCACCTGCTCCCCAGCGCGGTACAGGGCTTTTTCCACCGGATTGAGGTGGGTTTTTCGATAGGCCGTGACCCCGCCGTTCGGGTGGCCCACCACGTGCGCGATGTGAAGCCTTTCGTCCGGCCCCCTTTCGAGCATTCCGACCAGCACGATGATCCCCAGGGACCTGGCCAGGTCACCGACCTGGCGGGAGAGGGCTCCGGGAATGGGCTCCGCCGTTTGGACGATGTCGCCGGACAGGCAATACCCGGTCAGACTCATCTCGGGGAAGCAGACCAGGTGTGCTTCGCGTCTCGCAGCCTCCCGAGCAAAGTGCCGGGTCTTTTCCAGATTCTCAGAGACCTTGCCCACGAGACTGTGCATCACGACAAGGGCTATTCTCACGTCACCGTTCACTTTAGTGTCAAGGCTCCAGGAGCTCTCCCCTGAGGCTGTCCTTGGGCGAAGCAGCAAAACCACCTGCTTGCCACACAGCCCTGGCTCGCATGAGGGGCAGTATCTGCGATCAGGACCGCCCTTGCAGCCGCCGAACTGGCTCGGCAGCCCATCGGGCTAGAGCTCGAAATGGGCTCTTATCTTGAATACGTGGGTTGCGGGCAGGTTGATTATGTCCGACACACCGGTTGCCTGGGCGATTTGCCGAAGGCTTTGTTCGATCTCCTCCATGGATGGTGCGATGAAGGTGAACCAGACATTGTAACGGTTTTCCCTGAGGTAGTTGTGCGTCACTCCAGGGTAACGGTTGACGGCGCGGGCAAATGTTTCCACCTGGTTTTCCGGCACCTTTGCAGCGCACAGGGTGCTGACGAATCCGAGCTTCTCGGGCACGAAATTCCCCCCGATTCTTCGTATGATTCCCCGTCGCTTCAACCTGGCGACCCGATCCAAGACAACGGCCTCGTCCACCCCCACCTCGTCGCCGATGCTCCGGTAGGGTCTTGGGGTGAGAGGAAACTGCGACTGCATCCTGTTAAGAATCGCCCTGTCGGTGCCGTCCATGCGAGTCCCTCTATGGGGAGCCGACGGCTTGCACTTGGAGGCCCGGCCCCCATAAGAAAAAAGCCTTGCGGGAAGGCAAGGCTTCTTTCCGTATTCGCGTAAGAGAGCAGATCAAGTCTGCTAAGGGATCATCAGACGCAACCCGTCGGTTTGGGCAGTCCGGCCATCTTGCACGCCCCCTTGCCAGGCCCGGACGGGAAAAGCTCGTAAATGTGCTTCAGTTTGAATCCCGTGACCTTGGACAGGATCCGAACCATCGGCGCAATCCCGTTTTTCTTGTAGTAGTCTTGCAGCACATTGATGACCTTCCAGTGCTCGTCGTTGAGCTCATCAATTCCCTCTTCCTTCTTCACCCACTGGACCCACTCAGGGCACCAATTCTGGAAGTCGTCGATGAACCCGTCTTCATCTACGCTGAATGTCTTGCCTTGAAAATCCACAGTCGGCATTCCGATACCCTCCTTTTGACGTGACTATTTGCTTCTCGCTATTTGCTGGCTTGCGCCATCGTTCCATAATGGCAAATCTTGAGAAAGATAGAGGAAAAGAATTCTTTTGTCAAACGAAAAACTCGCTGCCCTGTCGTTTGGGGCCCTAGTCCAGCGTCACCTTGTCGGCACCGTCCTTTTCAACCAAGTAGACGTTGACCCTTTGGTGGTGTTTGGTCTCCAGGTGCCTTCCCACGTAGTCGGCCTGAATGGGCAGTTCCCTGTGACCCCTGTCCACCAGCACCGCCAGCTCGATGCGGTCCGGTCGCCCGAAATCGATCAGTACGTCCATGGCTGCCCGTATGGTCCGACCCGTGAACAGGACGTCGTCCACGAGCACCACGTGTCGTCCGTCGAGAGAAAAAGGTATCTGCGTCTCTTGCACCACGGGCTGGTGGCCTATCCTGGTCCAGTCGTCGCGGTACAGGTTGATATCCACCGAACCGCTGGGAATAAGGGCCCCTTCGATATGCTCTATCCTTTTTTGTATCCTGCGCGCAAGGTAGACACCGCGCGTACGAATCCCTACCAATGCCAGGTTGTCAGCGCTTCGGTGCGCCTCCAGGATCTCGTGGCTCATGCGGGTCAGAATCCTGTCTATGTCCCGGGCCTCCAAAACAACGTCACTGTTTCCCATCTGTCCTGATCCTGTCCGGTCGTCGTGGACAAAGGCTTTCCCCGTAAAAGGGCCAAGCCGCTTGATTTCTTGCCTCTTCCTGACCTATACACGGGCGGTGTCCGAGCATCCCGGCTTGCGGTCTCCCAGGACGCTGGAGAAGGCCGTTCGGGGGTCTTCACAACCCTTCGCCGACCAAGGTTCGCGTGGGCAGGTTCGAAAGACGTGACCATGCAAAATGCCTGTTCAGGGGTGATACTTGCCGGCGGGAGAAATTCCCGCATGGGCGGCCGCAACAAGGCAATGCTCTCCATCGGGGGAGTGCGCATCCTGGACAGGGTGCTCGCCTCCTTCCGGGGACTGTTCGAAGAGGTCCTACTCGTCTCGAATGACCCCCTTGTTTGCCTGACGTGGGACCTTCCCGTCATGTCCGACCTTTTCGCCTTGCCCAGTTCCTTGACAGGCATCCATACGGGTCTTTTCTATGCCACCTCGCCCCATGTCTTTTTCGCGGCCTGCGATGCGCCTTTTTTGCAGCCCCGGATGGTTGACCTTCTTGTGGGGCAGATCGAGCCCCATTGGGATGTGGTGGTCCCCCGCACACGAAAGGGATGGGAGCCGGTGTGCGCCGTGTATTCGCGCCGATGCCTCCGGGTGATCGAACGCAGGTTGTTCGCGCGGGACTTCCGTATCTCCGACCTGTTCCGCCGCCTGCGCGTCAAGACGGTTCCTGAGGATGTTCTCCGGCTCCACGATCCCGATCTGGTCTCTTTTTTCAATATCAACGAGCCCGGTCAGCTTTCCCTGGCCGAGGCCATGTGGCGCGGGAAGGAACCGCGTACCTGAGGCTCGAGCCGTGATCCCGTCCGCACCGCGATCTTGCGAGCCGGATGGGATCACGGGCGGTGAGCCCTGCCCCGCGCCGAGGATCTGCCATGTCTTTTCTCACCCATGTGGACGAAGCCGGCCGTGTCCGGATGGTGGATGTTTCGGACAAGGACACCACCCTGCGGGAAGCGGTGGCCCAGGGCACGGTCGGAATGCGTGCCGACACCCTCGAGATGATCTGCCGCCAAGGCCTGGCGAAAGGAAACGTCCTGGAAACGGCCCGAATAGCAGGTATCCAAGGCGCAAAGAAAACGTGGGAACTCATCCCCATGTGCCACCCCCTCAACCTGACCCACGTTCAGGTGGACCTGTTTCCCGAGCCCGCCCAACGGCGCATACGCATAGAAGGTACCGTACGCGTTTACGGCCGGACGGGGGTGGAAATGGAGGCGCTGACCGCAGTGGCGGTGGCGGCCCTTACCGTCTATGACATGTGCAAATCCCATGACAAAACCATGGTGGTCTCCGACATTGTTCTGCTGAGGAAAAGCGGAGGCAGGAGCGGGCATTTCGAGAGAGGATCGGAAGCGCCCTACCGGGCCTAAACGCTTTTTCTCGAACCCGTGCTCCCGGCCCCACCGGTTACCATGAAACAGCACAGCGGCGATGGTCTGGGACCACGCCGCTGTGGTTGGAAAGACCCTGTTCGGCATCTTGGGCCCAGGGATGTGGCACCCCGGAACCGAGCATGTGTTTAGTCTTTGCCGATAATCGCCACCGCGGCGATGTTCGCCCAGGGCGTGCCGCCGAGATTGTGAGTAAGCCCCTGCCGGGCGTTCTTGACCTTCCTCTCTTCGGGGACCCTGTCGAGGATCTGCTCATACATGGCGTAGAGCATCCGCAGGCCGGAGGCGCCGATGGGGTGACCGTAACACTTCAAACCACCGTCCACCTGGCACGGCGTGTGGCCGTTGAGGTCGTAGAAACCACTCATGATGTCGTCGTAGGCCCCACCCTTGGGGGAAATCTGCAGGTCCTCCATGGTCACCATTTCTGTGATGGAGAAGCAGTCGTGGACCTCCATCATGCTGATCTCCTCGCGAGGATTCTTGATCCCGGCCTCATCATACGCTCTCTGTCCGGCGCGCCGCGTTGTGGCGAAATGGGCCCCGTCCCAGTTGCTGTACATGGCCTCTTCGCCGGAGCTGTCGCAGATCTGAAGAGCCTTGACCCTCACAAGATCCTGATTGGGCTTGAGGCTCTTGGCAATCTCGGGTGTGGTGACGATGGCAGCCGCCGCGCCGTCGCTCACCCCGCAGCAGTCAAAAAGGCCCAGGGGGTAGGCGATCATCGGTGCGCCCTTGATCTGTTCGATGGAGACCGCCTTGCGCAGGTGCGCCTTGGGGTTGAGGGCCCCGTTGGCATGGCTCTTCCACGAGATGTGCGCGATGGCGTCCTTGACCTTGTCCATGGGAAGTCCCCACTTCGCGGAATAGGCCGTGGCCAACTGGGCGAACATCCCCGGGGCGGTCATGTTGCCACCCACCATGAAGGAGTTGACCCCGCCCGCAGCGCCGCCGGGCAGTCCGCCGTAGCCCGTGTCCTTGAGTTTCTCCACGCCCAGGGCCAACACCATGTCGTACACCCCCGCGGCCACCGAGTAGCAGGCGGCCCTGAACGCTTCGGTGGCGGTGGCGCAGTAGTTCTCGAGCCTTGAGACGGGAATGTAGCGCAGCTTCAGGGTCATGGACAGGGGAATGGCGCCCTTTCCGACGTTCACCTCGGTGAAGTGGGACCCCAGGTAGGCGGCCTGGATCTGCTTCTTCTCAATTCCCGCGTCCTCGATGCATTCCTGAAAAGCTTCCACCATCAGGTCTTCGGCGCCTGCGTCCCAGCGCTCGCCAAACTTAGTACACCCCATTCCAAGAATCGCTACTTTGTCCTTGATGCCGTCAGCCATTTGTTATCCCTCCTTTACGATAGGTACCGCTTTCCAGAAATACCCCGAGATGTCCCGTTTGGGATCATAATATTTTCTGCGAAAGGTCATGCGTACGGACATGCCGGTTGCCACCTTGTCCAGGTCGCAGTCGGTGAAGTCGAAATAGTATTTGCCTCCCTCGTCGAAGACCACCGCGCCGTAAATGGCCGGCGGGTTGTAAGAGGCTGCGAGCATGTCGCCCGTGTAGGTGGCGATCTTGCCCATCTTGTCCGAATACCGGATGAGCTCCATCTGGTCGACCGCTTCGCAGTCCGGGTTGACGCAAACCCTCTGGGGAGGCAGTGTGGCGGTCCCGCAGTTTTTGCACTTGGAACCCCACAGCCCGAATACGAGTTTTCTCGCTCTCCACTGGGAAGACCAACGGGTCCACAGGTCCTCCTCGCCGCGCATTCCGGGTTCTGCAGGTAGAATGTCACGCCAAACCAGGTACTTCGTATAGTTGTCGAGAGGGGCCTTCTTGGCCAGGGATCCGGCGATCCCATCCCTGCCCTTCATCTTGCCGATCTTGTCCGTGACCTCGAAACACAACGCGTCGCAGCCGCTGCCCCAGCTCACCAAGAGGATTTTGTCGCCGGGTTTGGACTGCTCCAGAGCGTTGACGAACATCACGAGACACTGGGCGGTGCCTGCGTCGCCCACCTGATCCAGAAGATTGGGCTGCTCCACCCCCTGACCTATCCCGAGCTTCTTGTTCAGACTGGCGCGTGCCGGGGCGTAGTGACAGGGATATACCACCTTGGCAAAGTCAGTCGGTTTCATGCCGAGTTTCTTCATCAGCCCGGTGACGGCCTCGGGCACCAGTTTCTCGAATCCCAGGTCACGAATCCACCGGTCCTCCCACTGGCGGTCGTACTTGGCCGTCGCACCCCGGTAGTGGTCCACGAAGTCGTAGGTGACCGTATAGGAGCCTTTGAATTCGGCAATGACGTCCTTGTCGCTGACGAGCAGTGCGGCGGCCGCATCCCCGAAGATCATTTCTTGGGGGCCTGCGGGCTTGCCCAGTCTCGTTTCAGCGGTGCACACGAGAAGGTTGTTGGTCCTCTTGGATTCGACGCTTTCCAGAGCGGAAATAAGGGCGCCGGTGCTCGCCTTGAGAGCCCCGCTGAAGTCCACGGCCCGCACGTTGTCCTCAAGCCCGAGGGCCGCCGTAACGATCCCGGCGTTGAGCCTTTCTTTGTATGGCATAGTGGTCGAGGCAAAGTAGACACCTTCGACGGTCTCCCGATCGATTCCCTTGAGAGCGTCTATACCGGCAGCAACGGCCATCGTTATGCTGTCTTCATCGAAGTTGGCCACTGCCTTTTCACCCCGTGCGAGCCCAATGGTCGCAGGGTTCATCCAGCCTATGGCGCCGAATACGACACCACGGTTTAGTCGGTAACGCGGCACGTAGCCGCCAAATGCACTGATCCCGGACATATACTCTCCTTTCGTGCAAACTGAGTTGATGGTTAGGGTCGTTTGGATTTCACTGTACCATTCAACATATCGTTTTCTTGTACACCAGTGTGGCTGCACTTGCAAGACCCAAGGGTTCGTTCGCGCCTGTTTCGGGGGATCTTGGCTGCGCGCTCATGCGCTCTCGTTGGCAGGTCCCGTGTCCGCGCACCTGTTTCCTCGGGTCCCGTGCGGCAGGGGGCGGCCGAGAGTCCTGTCCGCTCTGCCCGCCAAGGCAGGCGGGTGGATTTGTTTGCGCCTGTGACGCTGTTTCATGACGGGCAAAACGCGTCTAGACGAACAAGCAGCTTCAAGGCAACGTCAGGGCATCCAAGCCCCACTACATGCCTCAGACCGGCTTGGAATCGGCACCCTTTTGGGGCCCTGATCGTCGTCCCGGCCCGGGGGGTCCGTCACGTTCCTAATGAGCGAGACCCATGGCCCCTGGGGCCATATATATCCATACGGCGGGCACGCACGCAACGGGCCCCAGGAGGAGACCGCTGCGATTTCATCCTTGACAAACGCAGCTCTCTGTGTTTTTTGGAGAGGCTTGACACTGTTACTTTTTGCCTGGCTGGGGGGCTGTGTGCTGGAGCTTACCCACTGCCCCGGATCGCGGGATTTCGTGTGGCGCTCACCTGGTGAGAGACGCTGCACGCTTGCGCTTTTTGGCGGGGAATAGGCCGCTGACTCACGTTGCAGGACAAAGGACGAGACCATGAAGAGAACTTTTCAACCGAGCAATCTCAGGCGTGCCAGGACCCACGGGTTTCTGAAGAGAATGGCCACCAAACAGGGGCGCAGGGTCCTGAGTCGGAGAAGGGCCAAGGGAAGGAAGCGCCTGTCGGTGTAGCCCGAGCCAGGTTGCCATGGAGCGTTGCTTCTTTCCAAAGACCAACCGGATCCGTAAGAGATCCGAGTTTCTCAGCCTGGCCCACAAAGGCAAGAGAATCGAGAATCGATTCTTCATCGCCGTGTACGTCAGGGACCGAGGCGGGGTGTCTCGCCTTGGTCTCACCACGACGAAGCGAGTGGGGTGTTCTCCCGTGCGAAACAGGATCAAGCGTTATGTGAGGGAGTACTTCAGGCAGAACAAACAACGGATGGCCGGCCGATACGATGTGAACATAATAGCGAAGAGGGGAGCCGCAACCCTGACAGCGGCAGGGGCGTTCAGTGCCCTGTCCGATCTTTTCGAAAGGATGCAGGAGGACACCCGCCATTAGGAGTCTCATTCTTCTTCTCGTTCGATGCTATCAGTTGGTCCTGTCCCCTGTGTTGGGGCCGACATGCCGTTTCTACCCAAGCTGCTCCGTTTACGCACTTCAGGCCATAGAGCGTCATGGTGTTGTGAAGGGAATCGGCCTTGCCGTGCGGAGGCTTTCGCGTTGCCATCCGTTTCATGCAGGTGGTTTCGATCCTGTCCCATGACCCCTTTCCGGCGCGTCCCAAAGCCCTTCTCGGAGTGACAAATTTATGGAACAAGCTCGAATACTCATTGCCATTGTTCTGTCCTTCCTCGTATTCCTCCTGTGGCAGATTTTTTTCAGCCCTGCACCACCCGTCATAGAGCCAATCCGGGAAGAGGAAATCGTTCACCGTCCGCCCTCGCCAGATGCACAGGGGCAGTGGAGAGCCCCCTTCTCTGACTCGGGCTCCGAAGAGAGTGTGCCAAGAGCTCCCGAGGCCGAACCTGTGGCGGCTCCCAGGTCGATGACGGTCGAGACGCCCCTGTACTCTCTGGTCGTGTCCAGCAAAGGAGCGGTCTTCACGAGCCTGCTGCTCAAGGGATACACGGAGCGGGTGGGAAAGGACGCGCCTCTGAAACAGATGGTAGCCGTAAATGAAGGCGTGTACCCGGTCCACACTGGCTTTGCGGGGGGTACCGTAAAGGGGGCTGACACCGCCGTGTACCAGATGGATTTAGCGGCAGAGAGGCTGATCGTCAACAACGAGCCTCGCCGGCTTCTGCTCTCTTGGACCTCTCCCGAGGGTGTGCGCGTGGAGAAACGTTTCACCTTTCGTCCGAACTCTTACGTGATAGATCTATCCCTGACCATCCGAAACGGAAGCGGGACCGCGCTGCACGATGCGCTCTCCGTGATCATTACCGGAAAGGTGGGTATGGAGTCGGGGTACGGGTTCGAGGGCCCGGCGGCGTTGATCGGCGACAGCGTCGAAGAGATAGAACCCGCCAAGATTTCCAAGAAGAACCTGCTCAAGGGACAGATCCGCTGGGTTGGGGTTCAAGACCGCTATTTTCTTGCTGCGCTCATTCCCGAGGCCGAAGGTGACTCCTCGTTGGCCCTGACAATGCAGGGGCCGGAGATCGTTTTGGCGCGGCATGAGGGTCCTACCTTCTCCCTCGACGGGCAGGGGTCCGCAGTCTTCGAGTACCACCTGTTTTTTGGACCCAAGAGCGGGGCTGTTCTCAAGGGTGCCGGCATGGAGCTGCAGCGCGCCCTCAATTTCGGGTTCTTCGACCTCATCGCAAAGCCTTGCCTGTGGCTGATGAATCTCATGCACGAGTACATCCCCAATTATGGCGTGGCGATCATTCTCCTCACGCTCCTTGTGAAGCTGCTTTTTTGGCCTCTGGGGAATAAGAGCTACAAGTCCATGGCGGCCATGAAGAAGCTGCAGCCCATGATGCAGGAGATTCGTGAGAGATACAAAGACGACAAAAAGAAGATGAACCAGGAGATCTTCGCTCTGTACAAGGTTTACAAGGTGAACCCCATGAGCGGGTGCCTGCCCATGCTTCTGCAAGTACCGGTCTTCTTTGCCCTATACCGCATGCTGTATGGTGCCATCGAGCTCAGGCACGCTCCCTTTCTTGGTTGGATAAACGACCTCTCGGCTCCCGATCGGCTTTTTTCGTTTCCTTTCTCGGTGCCTTTCATGCACCCGCCCTATGGGATCCCGGTCCTCACGGTGATCATGGGAGTGACCATGTTCATCCAACAGAAGATGTCCCCTCCTCCAGGGGACCCCACCCAGGCGAAGATTATGCTGGCACTTCCTATTATTTTCACTGTTATTTTCATCAATTTTCCGTCAGGCTTGGTGCTCTACTGGCTGGTCAACAATGTGGTGTCCATAGCGCAACAGCATTACATATCGAGGCAAAGCGCATGAGCACGGAGGAATCAGATGACTTCATACTCGGAATTCGAAGGAAAGACCGCCGAAGAGGCGGTAAAGAAGGCATGTCGAGCCCTTAACGTGGCTGAGAGTGAGCTCAAGTACGACGTCCTGTCTTACGGATCGACAGGGATTTTCGGGCTGGTGGGAGTGAAGAAAGCACGCATCCGGGTTGCGCTTTCCGGTGAGGAGGCAGCCGCCAAAGAACCACAGAAAACGCCCCGCCCAGATGAAAGATCCCGGCGGCCCCCCGAGAGGCCAACCCCCGTTGAGCCCCAGCCGCCTGCGCCTCAGGAGAAAGAACCACAGAAAACACCCCGCCCAGATGAGGGATCCCGGCGGCTCCCCGAGAGGCCAACCCCCGTTGAGCCCGAACCGCCTGCGCCTCAGGAGGAGGCAGCCCCAGTGCTCACTACGACTTCTTTGGCGCCGATCGAGGTGGAGCAGCACACGATCCGACCCCAGGCGGAAGGAATCGTTGGAGAGGATAGCGAACAGCGCCGCAAGTTCGCCGAATCGATCGTCGGCACCATAGCAGGGTACATCATGGCGGAGTACACCGTCGCGTCACGGTGGTCCGCACCGGGTCATCTCAACCTGAACGTTGAGGGAACTGACTCGGGGATGCTCATTGGCCGCCACGGGCTGACCCTGGAGGCATTGCAGTACATAGTGGAGCGAATGGTCAACAAAGGGCAGGACCTGAAGATACGCATCCGTGTAGATGTGGCGGGGTATTTGCAAAGGCGAGAGGAGAACCTCGTCAAATTGGCCTTGCGCCTGGGCGAGAAGGTGAAGCGAACGGGCCACCCGGCAAGCATCAGTCCCATGAACGCTTATGAGCGACGGGTCGTGCACCTCGCCCTTAAAGACGACGCGGAGCTCAGGACCCAGAGCAAGGGCACGGGACATATGCGCAAGTTGGTCATATTCCCCCAAAAGAAAAACAGCCAAGGCGCCTCTTGAACCGTGTCTGAAAATTGCCACCGGCGACGCGGTGGATGCTTGGCGCCCGGGGCATCCCGTTGATTGCCTGTGCAATGGGCTCGACCCGAATTCGGAGCGAAGAGCCCCTGGGAGCCAAGAGGGCCTCGCTTTGAAACGGGTGCGAGGTACCGGTGGTGTCTGCAAGTCCGACGTTGGCTTGAAGTTGGTGTTTTCTCCAAAGGCGTCTCATGCTCCTCAAACGGGGTGCCAGTTAGGCAGGGGAGCGCCGGGGGCGGGAGGAGGCGGAAATCTCAGACACGCTCTTGGGGCGACGGCAAGAAAGCGTGACCGTTGCTAGGCATGATCTCTGGGCAATTCCTCGGCGCCATCAGAGTCTTGGAATCGCTACCCCGATTACAGGGTCGATGACGGCAAGGAGAGCGACAGCGATTGGTCGGGTCGTTTGCCTACAACAGCGGACCGGTCGGGAGTCTTCCGCGTTTGGCACAGATTTCCCGTATGTTTGACGAATTCGGGCATGAAGTTGGGAAGTTCTCCATGTGCGAGCTTCCGGGTGAGGAAGGCCCTTGAACTTCTTTGTGGATGACACGATCGCCGCTGTGGCTACGGCCTCCGGCGTCGGTGGCATCGGGATCGTCCGGATCTCGGGTCCCGAAGCCATGCGCATCGCGCGAGACATCTTCCGATCCGGTCATCGGGAGGCAGCCCGGAGCCCCCAAGGTTGTCAACGCCCACGCAAGGACGCTCTTGATGGAACCCGTAAGGAGTTGGAGGACTCCTCCCGGCACCCGGAAATTCCCCATCTGGAACTGGCGTCGTACAGGATGCACTACGGGTATGTGAGATGCCCGGAGGCAGGCACGGTCCTGGACGAGGTGCTTCTCGCAGTGATGCGCAGCCCCCACTCCTACACCCGGGAAGACGTTGTTGAGATCCAGGCGCACGGGAGCCCTGCGGCCCTGGAGGCTATTCTCCATTTGGTTCTGCGCCATGGTGCCAGGCTGGCGGCCCCTGGGGAGTTCACACGACGCGCGTTCCTCAACGGAAGAATAGACTTGACGCAGGCGGAAGCACTCATCGACCAGATCCATGCGAGAAGCGCCCAAGGATCTGCACTCGCAGCGGCGCAGATGCGAGGAATGTTGGGAGACAGGATCCGCGATGTGCGTAAACGGGCCTTGGAACTTCTTGCGCAGGTGGAGGCCTCCATCGATTTCTACGATGAAGCGGGTTCGGAGTCCCAGGGGTGCACCTTGGCCTCGGCACTGCACCTGGAAGTCCTGGGACCTCTGACCGAATTGATAGGACAGGCGGATCGGGCCCAGGCGATCCGGGAGGGAGTGCGTGTGGCACTTGTGGGGCCGCCCAACGCAGGGAAGTCGAGCTTGATGAATGCCCTGCTGGGACGGAAACGATGCATCGTTGCACCCGTGCCGGGAACCACGCGCGACACCATCGAAGAGACACTGCCGTTGGAGGGCTACGTGTTGGTTCTTTCGGACACGGCAGGCCTTGGTCATGTGAGCGACGACCCCGTCGAAGCACTCGGGATAGGTGTAACCTGGGAAGTAATAGAACAATCGCAGATTGTGCTTCTTGTCATGGATGCCAGCCAGTGGAGCTCTGGGGCGCGATGGGATGTGCCTGTGCGTTTGCTTGACATGAAGGTATTGGTGGTTGCCAACAAGATGGACCTCGTGAAAGAGCGGGAGAGCGTGGTTGTCCCGCCGTGGTTGACCGACCTGCCGTGTTTTCCTGTCTCGGCTCTAACGGGCCGGGGGTTGGAGGGACTGCGCAGGGGGCTTCTCGATGTTGTGTCTTCTGATGGGAGGGCCGATGGCCTCTCGGCACTTCCCAACCTTCGGCATAAGGTCGCGCTGGAGCGGGTTGTGGCGATCCTTGGACGAAGCCTTGCTGAGGGAGTGGGCGAATGGAGGGCTGAGTTGCTGGCGTCGGACCTGTCGGAGGCTGTTGGGATTTTGGGAGAAATCACAGGGGAAAGCGCATCGGAGGAGGTTTTGAACGAGATTTTCTCCACGTTCTGCGTGGGAAAGTGATGTTCCACGTGGAACAACCGTCACCCCCCCTCATCCTCCTTCCACCCCACCCGCACGGCATCCGCCCACAACCCTTCCAGGTCATAGAACCCCCGTACCGACTCATAAAAGACGTGCACCACCACATTCCCATAGTCCAGCAGCACCCACTTGCCCTCGCCCATTCCCTCCACCCCTTGCGCGTGCACCCCCCTTTCCTTCAAGAACCGCTGTATGTGCTCCGCGATGGCCGCCACCTGCCGGGTCGACCGCCCGCTACAAATCAGGAAGAAATCCGCCACAGAAGACACCGCCCGCATATCCAGAACCACGAGCCCCTCGGCCTTTCTCTGGGTCGCCGCCTTCACGAAAAGCGCCACTACAGGCTCCGGCCTCTCACTCATCCATAGATTCCCTTTTCCTCAATGAATAACCTCACCGTCTCCGGAATGAGATAGCGCACACTCATTCCCCTGCGCACCAGGCTCCTGACCTGTGTGCTGGAGATCCCCAGGCACGTGCACCTGAAGTACCACACACGTCCCCCACCCTCACATTTTTCGAACCACGCCCCACCCCCCACCTCCTCGAAACGCCCCACTCTGCCCGACATCAAAAACTCCGCCAGTTCCCTGCGCCCCTCTTTAGCACAACACGACAATCGCCTCTCCACCACCACAAAATCCGCCAAACCGAATAGCCTCCCACAATCCCTCCATGTGCCGATCTCCACAAAGGCATCGAGTCCCACGATGAAAAAAAGACGCGCCTCCTTCCCCTCCCTTCGCCCCAGGGACTCCAGCGTATCCACCGTGAAAGAACGTCCGCGCCGCGCCACTTCCACATCCGAGGCTTCGAAACAGCTACTTCCCTCCACAGCCAGCCGAACCATGGCCAGCCGCTCGAACGCACTGGCCCTTACTCCGCCCTCCTTGTGCGGCGGCTCGTAGCTCGGCACAAAGACCACCCGCTCGAGCCCGAACTCCTCCCGTACCTCCTCCCCAACCCTCAAATGCCCCACGTGAACCGGGTCAAATGTACCTCCGAACACCCCGACGCGCCTCAAACCACCACCCCACGCGATTCCGCCACTTCCCCTCCATCCCACCCTTCTTCCCAAACACCCAACAAACCGATCCTCACAAACCCTCGCACTCCAGCCCCTCCCTGTCCACAGTGACCGCCAGATTGTCCCGGTGGATCACCTCATCGTACGACTTGTACCCCAGGCGCCCCTCAATCTCCCTGCTTCTCAACCCCATGATCTTGCGAATGTCCCCCGCCGCGTAGTTCACCAAACCCACACCCAACACCACCCCCCCCACC
>Ga0209270_1000238_pt1 | contig 135611 bp, 117 predicted proteins | sample MTBAKSrepl1MetaG_FD_187456 | JGI IMG/M metagenome (GOLD analysis project Ga0209270, IMG submission 187456) | Enrichment culture microbial communities from Arthur Kill intertidal strait, New Jersey, USA, that are MTBE-degrading - MTBE-AKS1... | ecosystem: Environmental > Aquatic > Marine >... | reverse complement strand
GGTCGTAATAGTCGGATTCAATCAATACCACCCGGAACCGTACCACCGCCACGTCCCCCTGGCGCAGCATATTGACTTGGTCGGGATAGAGCGGATGGGTGACGCCCCCGCTGGTGAGGTCAAACTCGGGAGCGGTGTTGGCCAGGGGATCGGTGGTATTCTCATTGGTCCAAACAAGGGTGTTGACCAGGCCGTCATAAGTCATCCCATAGGCGGGAGTTACGTCGATTTCAGGCGTAAAGGTCCGGTCCATCACGTACTCCGGCGGCAGCACGTCGGCAAGATGGATGTTCTTGACGCTGCCGCCGCTGTTGTTGCGAATGGTGATGGTCATCGTCCCTTTGGTACCGACCGGCTGTGAGGTGTTGGTACCGGTCAGGCGGCGCTCCACGCTCAGGACCGGGTGATCGTCATTGTAACGGCTGTAGAGAGTGGCGACATCGCCGGGGACAATGCCGCTGGAGGTTTGAGAGATACCTCCCGGATCAGCGGGGATTTGGGCTTCGCAGCCCCATTGGACGTCGTTGACGGTGTTGGTTCGGCTGGTGGTGCAGGAACCGCTGCTGATTATTTTCCCGACCAGGTAGATCGAGGCAGCCCCTCCGGCCGTCACATCGACTTCATAACCGTCAAACGACAGGGCCATGTCACCGTAGGGGTTGGTGACGATAAAATCATTGATGTTATTGGTGTAGGGAGCACACCCTGCTGCCGGACCGGCCCCGTCATTGGCCGCGATAGTATTGGCCGCCCCCTCGGTCGCGCAGGCATAATTGATCACCAGGCTGTCGGTCTGCATGATATCGTCAAAACGCAAGTCCTGAAGCCCGGCCGACCCGACGTTATCGATCCGCACACGCCAGACGACATCGTCGTTATTGGTGCCGTAAACCGGGTCGCTGGCCGTGCCCTGGCGCTGGCCGGCATCATGGTTCCAGCCGGTTTTTATGATATTGGGAATCGGCTCGCGCAAATTCAGGACATCGGTATCGGTCTGCGGCGAATCGCCGCAACCCGAATCGGTGCCGAAGGTCAGGGTTGCCTGAATGGTCCGGTTGGCGGTTGTCAAACCTTCCGGGTCTGATAGGCGCATGACGGGAAAGGTGATGGAAATGGTGTTAAACAGGGTCATCTCCTCCCGGGAGGCCAGAGACGCCAGTGCCGGTATCTGAGCCGGACCGAAGGTCAGGATGGAACCGCCACCGCCGATAAGCGGAGCAAAACCGTTTACGGGAGGCCCGCCGTTTACCCGGTAGGTAACCCCGGGTGCCGGGGCGGGAGGAGCATAGTAGGTCAGGCCGGAAGCCAGCAGGTTTTCCTCAACCACCAGATTGGTCATGGTTGCGCCGGGAATGGGCGGGTCAAAGGGGGGAGGAGGGGTCGTATCAAAGGTGTAGCTGTAGGGATTGGTGACGACTACCGTTACATAACCGTAGCCGCAAAGTTCGCAATAACTGAGGCTGGTATCATGGCGAATGAAAGGAGGAGCACCGGGTTTGGTATCACAAGGGGCTGCCGAAGCCGTTTGCGGGATCAGCACTAAACAGGCAAGCCAGAAAACGGCCATAATGAGTCGATACAACCTGCTGATTATGGACCTCTGAAACTGCCAGGGGCGTTGCAAACCTCCCGCAACGGATAAAACGTTTGAAATTTTTGTCTCGAGTAAATGGAGCATTTTCACTGCCGCCCCCCAGCGACCATTAAAAAAGCGCCCAATCTTCTGCCGAAGATGAGCGCTCTTGGAATACCTTAACTACCGGGACCTAAGATGCATGCTTCACCTCTTCGGCAACCCGGCTATCCTGGTATTAAGGACCCGTGGCTTTGCGTCACCAGATTGCTCTGGCTTTGCCCTTTCGGAGTTTTTTCATTATGAATAACGATGTTTATTTCATATTTATGGCCTGGTCCACCTTTGCACAATCACTGGTTTCTAAAAACAGAAACCAAAAACCGGCCCTATCCACCTGATTCAGAGCTGCCCGGAAGGTGCCGAATTAAAACATCGCTGTTTTGCTCTTCGCATCAGTCTTTCTTATCGAAAAGACCAGCCGGTATGCCGAACAGCCGGACTTTTCTTAGAAGAAGCCATGGTGATGCTTCATTTAAAAAAATATTCTTTTTTTTCAGTGGGTTATGAATAGTTCACAGGTTTTATCGAATAACATCATGTTTATTCGATTGGTTCTTGAAATCAGTCCACAAGGAATGTTTTTCCCCCCGTTACCCCATCTGGACTGACATAGTTCTTTTTTAATTCTCAAAACGCTACATGTTTCTTTTTGATTCCGGAAATTCCCAATTTGCTTCTTTTATGCCAAAAATACTGTGTTCGAATTCCCTCCTGTTTTTAATTAAGACCATTCACATTAATATTTCTGCTTTTCAGCGACATCATTTTTCTACTGTTCAGGTCTTCAGTCCCGGTTCCGGTTACAAAATTCCCAGGCTTTTCCCAAAAATTTGAACTTGCCGGTTCCGGAAGCCCTTTTGGGAATCCCTGTCAGCAAAAAATATCCAAGTTTTTTTCGCCCATAGAAATTTCTATAAAAATTATCGGCAGTTTACTCAAATGGGTTTTTCTCCCATTTTTTTCTTTTATTTCCCATGTTCATGGTCAAGGCCACTTTCCCGTGCAGAAAATGACTATTTTTATGAAAAAAAATTTAATAAGTTTCCAAAAAGCAACTTTTTCATCTTCCAGGAGATAATTCACTGAAAAATAACCGGAATATCCCGTCTGCCGACTGCCGGCTAAAACCTGTCACCCGACAATTCCATGAAAACAAAAAAATATCCGGGATAAGTAAAATAAAGGCTCACTCCATCCTACTTCAAACAATTTAAGGACTTGAGGTCCGTCATTTGACAGATTAATTGGCATTCTTGAAGAGGGTACTTAAATCGAGGGAGGTGATGCCCAGAGCAGTCTTCCCGCTCCAATCACGAATAAGACAATGGCTACCGTTCTTTTTTTGGCAATGATCAAGGCCTGTTGAAAAGGGGCTCAGGGGATATCCTTTTTTTATGTTTTCGCCATAATCACTTCGGCAGATCTGAGGGAAAAACCTCCTTGGATTTTTCGAAAAACAAAAGCCCCCAATTAAAAGCTGGGGGCTTTTAAAAATCGTTCTGAAAAGACTTTTGTGATAATTTTTTTTGTGGCTATGCCTTTTTCTTGGCGCTATGTTCAACCAGCAGTATTACGACCTGATCGTTGCCGTGTTTTTTGGCAGCCTCCAGCGCCGTGTATTCAACCCCTTCCAGATTGGCCTTAAGATTGATATCAGCTCCGGCTTCAAGCAGCAGCTTAACGATGTCGGTATGGCCCTTGGTTGCCGTCGCCACGAGCGATGTCAAGCCATCCTTCTTGCCGGCGGCATTGACATCGGCTCCGGCTTTCAAAAGGAGCTTGACGGTCTCGGTCTGACCTTTGGTCGCTGCCACGAGCAGAGGGGTTAGACCAATCTGGCTGCTGACCGCATTGACATCGGCTCCGGCTTCGAGCAACTGCCGAACAATTTCCGTATGGCCGTTCATGGAACTCACCAGCAAAGCCGTTGCACCGTGTTTCATTTCGGTTGCATTGGCATCAGCCCCGGCTTTCAAAAGCAGTCTGACCACCTCTTCATATCCCTGCTGGGATGCCACCCAGAGAGGGGCTGCACCGCTGGTTTTATCCTGAATATTGACATCGGCCCCGGCTTTAATAAGAATTCTCACGATTCTGCTGTTACCTTGAGTTGCAGCCACCAGCAAAGGGGTCGCCCCGTGCTTTGTACTGGGAATGTCGACGTCAGCCCCGGCCTCGACCAGTACTTTGACGATTTCGGAATACCCCCTGTAGGTCGCTACCAGCAAAGGCGTCACACCGAATTTGTTTTTTACGTTGACGTCAGCCCCGGCCTTGATCAACTCACGGACCTGCCCCACAGACTTGGCATCGAGGGTTTCGGAAAGGACCCTCAGGTAGAGCGTCGCCTCGTCGGCCTGGTTCTGAGCCGCAGCCATTCCGGTATTGAAACAGAAGATGGTCAACGCCAGTAGAAGCAGATACAAGCATGGATAACCCGGTTTTTTAACGAACATCAATTTTTCCTTTCCTACGGCGTAAACTCCGGCGGGGCCAGAGCCATGCGCCCGATATATGAAGTGAATTTATCCCTGGACCAGGGCTTTTTCAGAAAACCTGCCAAGTTTTTCGAAAAACAGAAAAATTAATGTTTTTCAATGCGTTGCATTGACCGGAAGAATCCCGCTACCATGCTTCAAATCTGTATTTGCAAATCCAGGATAAAAAAAGCCCCGGACTTTGAGTCCGGGGCTTCGGCCTGTCATTACCTTAAAATTGTTTTAAGAATCAGAGAAAAAGCTTAATCCTCCGTCAATAAATCGTCATACTCGACCTCGAACCGCAGCTTGTGTTTGGCCTCTTCCTGGGCCAGGGACAAGAATAAGGTCTTCATTTTATCGTCTTGGACCAGGGCGGCGAGATCCTGGTAAAGCTTGAAAGCCGCCTTTTCCTTTTTCATGGCCACGATGAGGGCGTCCTGATAACTCATGTCAGGACGCGGCTCGACATCTACCAGATAATCACTGACCTTGAGGTCGAGAACGGCGCCTTTCGCTCCGACTACAGCTTCTCCGGCCTTGACGTCCAGCAATTTAGCCTTATGACCCAATTCTTCCCTGGCAAACCCTTCAAAAACCTCCCGCATGGAGGGATGGCCTGCCCTCTTGGAAAGGCTGGTATAAAATTCCGCAGCCGCCTCTTCCTCGCTGATGGCAAAGTCAAGGACTTCGTCAATTTTGTTCCACTGCATCATCGTCTCCTCCTGAAATCAACCCGGCATTGCATGCGGGATGAAATATGTAACTTAAACCCTGCCTCATTCTCTGCCGCTGGAAGCGGGACGCTTGAAGCATGGCTCCAAGGTCGCCACGCGGTCGTCCTGCCGAGTGAGAGCGCCGACCGGGCAGTTTTCCACCAGGCGGTCAAAACCCTCAGGGTTCACATCCTTGAGCTTACGGTCCATCGCAGGCTTGACCCGGGCTGTAATTCCGCGGCCGGTAAAGCCCATGGCCGAAGTTCCCAGAATCTCATCGGTCAGGCGGACGCAGTTGCCGCATTGAATGCATTTGTGCGAGTCATAGACAACCTCGGCATGGCTCATGTCGCGCTCGAAAAGCCGCTTGACACCCTTGTAACGGTTCTGATCGGCCCCGAACAGGGTTGCGTAATCACGAAGCTTGCATTCATGGGCATCGCGACAGCCGCATTCCATGCAGCGCTTGGCCTCTTCGCGCACAGTGGCTTCCGCAAAGCCGGTCTCCACCTCGGCGAAACTTTTGATGCGCTCCATCGGCGCCAACTCGGGCATGGGTACCCGGTCGGTCTTTTCGAAGCCCTCGACCACTCTTTGGTCAACCTCGTCGATTTTCCCCATGGTGTGATTATAAAGCTTGGGATCACCGAGAACCGGTTGACCCTGGAGATACTGGTCGATGGAAATGGCGGCACGCCGCCCGGCCGCCACGGCGGTCACGGCAATATCGGCACCGGTGACGCAGTCGCCGCCGGCAAAGACGTTGTCCATATTGGTGGTGCCTTTGTGCAGGTCGGCGTCGATGGACTGCCAGCGGGTCAGGTCGAGACCTCCGCAATCCGAGGGATCGACATCCTGGCCGATGGCTGAAATGACATTGTCGACAACGCGAACGTGCTCGCTCCCTTCCTGGGGCACCGGGCGCCGACGACCGGAGTCATCGGGCTCGCCCAGCTCCATGCGGATGCAAGTAACGTTCAAGGTCCCGTCAGCTGCTCTTTCAACACCAACAGGGGCCGCGAGGATGTCGAGCCTGACCCCTTCTTCCTCGGCGGCGTGGATCTCCATTTCCCAGGCGGGCATTTCGGCGCGGGTCCGGCGATAGAGGATGGAAACTTCCTCGGCACCCAGACGCAGGGCGGTTCGCGCCGCGTCGATGGCGGTGTTGCCGCCGCCAACGACCATGACCCGGTTGCCGATCTTCATCGATTGGTCGCGGGACGATGCCCCCAAAAATCCGATCCCGGAAAGGACACCTTCTGTCTCCTCCCCTTTAATGCGCATCGGCTTGGCCAGCTGAGCCCCAAGACCGAGAAAAACCGCGTCATAATCGCCGCGCAATTGGTCGAGGGTAACATCACGTCCCATTTTGGTGTTGAAACGAAACTCGGCACCCAGTTTGGCAACCACATCGGCCTCCGCCTCGATGACCTCGCGGGGCAGGCGATAGCTGGGAATGCCGTAGCGGGTCATGCCGCCCGCCTTTTCGTGCATATCGAAAACCGTGCACTGATGACCGAGAATCTGCAGATAATAAGCGGCCGTAAGCCCGGCAGGGCCGGCCCCCACCACCGCAACCCGTTTTCCGGAGGCAGAAGCAGTCTCAGGAATAAACTCGTCACCGCTGGCCGTGACCTGATCCGCCGCAAACCGCTTGAGGTGACAGACAGCGACGGACTCCTCGACCAGCTGCCGCCGGCAGCCTTCCTCGCAGGGCCTGGTGCAGACCCGCCCAAGTATGCCGGGCAGCGGCATATTGACCTTGATCAGCTCCAATGCGGCCCGATCATTGCCCTCGGCCAGATGCTTGATAAAACCGGGGATGTCGATGCCGGCCGGGCATTCGCTCATGCACGGGCCAAGACAGTCCCCTTCGTGATCGGAAAGAAGCAGCTCGATGCAGGTCCGGCGCGCCCGCCGGATGCGTTCCGATTCGGTGGTGACCACCATCCCTTCGGTCACCTTGGTGGAGCAGGACGGCACCAGATTGTGGCGCCCTTCTATTTCCACGACACAGATAAAACAGGAGGCGAAGGGCTTCAGGTCCTCATTATGGCAGAACGTCGGAATGAACTTCCCTGCGGCTTGGGCCGCTTCGAGAATGGTCACCCCTTTTGCGACCTCAACCGTTTTTCCATCCAATATAAAAGTAATTTTTTCCACAGGTAGTTCCTCGCTTACTTGACAGTGACGGCGTCGAATTTACAAACGTCGCGGCAGACACCGCAGCGGATGCACTGGTCCTGCTCGATGACGTGCTGTTCCTTGCTCTTGCCGGAAATGCAGTCCATCGGACAGTTGCGCGCGCACAAGGTGCAACCGACACACTTATCGTTGATTTCAAAAGTGCAGAGGTCGCGACATTTCCCGGCCCGGCATTTCTTGTCGAAAATATGCTCCTCATACTCCTTGCGGAAATAACGCAGGGTGGTCAAAACCGGATTGGGTGCGGTCTGGCCAAGGCCGCAGAGGCTGGTAGTCTTGATCTGATCGGCCAGATCCTCAAGGATGTCGATATCCTCGGGCACTCCTTTGCCGTCGCAGATGCGGGTCAGTATCTCCAGCATGCGCGTCGTGCCGATGCGGCAGAAGGTGCATTTCCCGCACGACTCGAGCTGGGTGAAATCGAGGAAGTAGCGCGCCACGTCGACCATGCAAGTGGTTTCGTCCATGACCACCATGCCGCCGGAGCCCATAATCGCGCCGGTGCGGGTGACTTCGTCGTAGTCGATACGGGTATGGAACAACTCGCGGGGCACGCAGCCACCGGACGGCCCGCCCATCTGCACCGCTTTGACCTGCCGATTGGTGCCGGTGCCGCCGCCGACTTCGTGAATGATTTCATCCAGGGTAATGCCCATGGGCACTTCCACTAGGCCGCCATGCTTGATTTTCCCGGCCAAGGCAAAGACTTTGGTACCTTTGGACTTTTCGGTGCCGTAAGCGGCGAACGCCTGGGCGCCGTGACGGATGATCCAGGGGACGTTGGCCCAGGTTTCGACATTGTTGATGGTGGTCGGCTTGCCGAACAGGCCGGACTCGGCCGGAAACGGCGGCCGGATATTGGGCATGCCCCGCCTTCCCTCGATGGAAGCCAGAAGAGCCGTCTCCTCGCCGCAGACAAAGGCACCGGCCCCTTCCTTGACGTGAACCTCAAAATTGAAACCCGTTCCTAAAATATTCCTGCCCAGGAAGCCCCTCTCTTCGGCCTGTGCAATAGCCTTATAAAGGCGCTTGATGGCAAGAGGGTATTCGGCGCGGCAGTAGATATAGGCCTCGTCCGCGCCGGTGGCAAAGGCGCCGATGGCCATCCCTTCCAGGACCGCGTGCGGGTCGCTTTCGAGGGTGGTCCGATCCATGAAAGCGCCCGGATCCCCTTCGTCGGCGTTGCAGACGATATATTTCTTGTCCGCCTTGTTGCGGTAGGCAAAACCCCATTTGATACCGGTGCTAAAGCCGCCCCCGCCGCGCCCGCGCAGACCGGAATCGCAAATCTCTTCGATGACCGCTTCCGGCTCATTTTCCTTTAACACCTTTTCAAGGGCCTTATAGCCATCCTGCGCCAGATAATCGTCAATCTTTTCAGGGTCGATCTTGCCGCAGTTGGCAAGGACGATGCGGCGCTGCTTACCGATGGCCCCGGCAAAATCGAGGGTCCATTCAGCCTTCGGTTTGCCACCCTCAACATGATCGGTCAGGATCTTTTCCATACGCCCGGCGTCGACCTTGATATAAAGGTGTTCCCGGCCGTCCTCGTCGATGACCTTGACCTGCGGTTCGCAGTAGCACATACCCAGACAGCCGGTGATGGAGAGGTTGACCTCCAGACCGGAATCCATTCTCTTTTTTACGATATTCAGGACCTCATCGGCACCGGCGGCGACGTTGCAGGTGCTCATCCCGACTACTATGGATTTATTATTTACACTCACCCTGCTTCTCCTGCTTTTTCCAGATCATCGATAATTTTGGCCGCTTTTTTTCTGTCAAGATTGCCGTAGGTCTTCTCGTCGACCATGACCACGGGTGCCAGGGAACAGCAGCCCACGCACGCCACGGAGGAAAGAGTATACTTCATATCCGGGGTGTTTTCGCCGTCCTTGATCCCAAGCCTCTTTTCCAGCGCTTCGGTCAGGCCTTCGGCGCCGCCGACATGGCAGGCCGTGCCATGGCAGACCTTGATGATTTTCTCTCCTACCGGCGAAAGCCTGAACTGGGTAAAGAAGGTTGCCACGCCATACAACTGGGATTCCGTCATTTCCGTCGTTTGCGCAATCCGCTCAATCACCTCAAGCGGAACATAGCGAAATTCCTTTTGGACGGCCTGAAGCACCGGAATCGCCTTGGTCGGGTCTTTCCCGATCCGCTCGACAATGCTGTCAACCTTTTGGATGTCAATACAATTACACATAAGGCTCCTTGCTCTTAATTTTCTCTTCCAAGCTACGAAACTCCGGCTCCTCTCCTGCAAGCCTTAAACAAACAATCGACCCTATTGAAAGCGGGAGATTATAATAAAACATTGTTTTATTTTTGTAAACAGATTTGTTGCACCGGGAGACATGCCCGAGCCGGTGTTTTTACTACATTTTCGGGACAATTTAAATCAAAAATCGGCCGGTTTCAGGGAAATTCAGGAAAAGGCGTAGCGATCTGCCAGAACTTGGGCATCAGGGCGGAGGGAGCAGGAACCAGGACCCAGGTCTGGCCAATATCCTTTTTCTGGATGGTGTTGGAGGGCAGCATAAAATACTCCATCCGTATCAGAGTCTGGTATTCGTCGGGATTGGCCGTGGGCTGAAAACTGACAAGTTTCAGGTCGGTTATGTTGAGAGCCTCGTTGCCGGTGAAATCTTCAAGAAAGGACGCCCGGTTCTCCTCAGCCATGAACGCCGCGGCGGCATAATAGTCCTGCCAGCGGAGACACTGCATATAATTTCCCAGAACCCCCTCGAGCTCTGTTTTCTGGTCCATTTTCGAAAAAGGCGAACACCCCGAAAAACTGAAAAGGAGCAGGGCAACCATGATTTTCAGAATATTTGTGGACAATTTCACAACCACCTCCTGGTAGAGAATGACATCCGGACCACGCCTAACCGTGACGGATAAAATCGATCAGTTCAAGAGCCAATTCCACCCGGCCAAAAGGCGGGATAAGATAAAACCCTCCGGCCACCCCGGCGGCGGCGATCAGCTCCCTGGCCACTGCCAAGCCCTCACGGACACCCTCTTTCCCGCTTTTTCCGGCCATACGGGCACGGACCGCCTCGGGAATGACAATGCCGGGGACTTCGTTGTGTAAAAACTCGGCATTGCGTTCGCTGACCAGCGGCATGATCCCGACCAGAAGCGGCGTCTTCAGGGCACGGGTTCGATCGAGTACTTCATTCAGGGTTTTCGGACAGAACAAGGGTTGAGTTTGAACGAAACGGGCGCCGGCGGCAACCTTTTTCCTCAGCCGGTCGAGTTGGTCCGTCATTTCGCCGCCATCGGGATTGAATGCCGCCCCGGCCAGAAACGAGGTTACTCCCCCGATATCAGCACCGTGCAGGGTCTCCCCCCGATTGAGAGCGGAAATGAGCTTGAGCAGACCGATGGAAGTGACATCGAAAACATTGCTGGCACCGGCCTCGTTGCCCAGGGGCGTGGGGTCGCCGGTAACGGCCAGGATATTGCGGATGCCCAGCAGATGAGCGCCCATCAGGTCGGAGTGCAGGCCGATCAGGTTGCGGTCCCGTCCGGTCAGATGAACGATCACATCGACACCGGTTTTTTCCTGAATTTCCCGCGCCAGGGCGATATTGCCCATGCGGATTCGGGCCAGCGGGTTTTCGGCCAGATTGACGGCCGCTATCCCTTTCCCGGCAAGGGCTTCAGCCGCAGCGAGAATCTTGTCTGCGTCAATTCCCCTGGGCGGATCGAGCTCCACGGTAATGACCGGCTCTTTCCCCCAACTGCTCAGAAAGGTGGAGACCTTCTCCGCCTTTTTTGGCGTTTTCACCTGGGTGCTGCCCGAAACGACCTGAAGGGGGCGCACGGGTTTGGCATCCCCGAGGGCAGCCACGAGAAGACGGATATGGTCGGGAGTGGTTCCGCAGCAGCCGCCGATGAGCGAGGTGCCGCTTTCGACCAGCTCTTTGCCTCGCGAAGCGAAATATTCGGGCGTGGTCAGATAAATGTTGCGGCCGTTTATGCGCTGGGGAAAGCCGGAGTTGGGAAAAATTGAAATCGGCAACCTGGTGGAAATGCTGAAACGCCGGGCAATATCCAGCATCTCGCGGGGGCCGCTACCACAATTGGCGCCGATGCCGGCGATGCCGCAGTTGTTCAGGCGGGAGGCGACGGCCTCGACGGTGTCCCCCTCCAGGGTCCGCCCCCCCTCCAGGAAGGCGAGCTGGGCAAAAACCGGAAGTCCCAGCCCCAGGGCTACGGAAACGGCCAGTTCAAGTTCCTTGAGGGAGGGGAAAGTCTCCAATAGGAGCAGGTCCGCCCCCCCTTCCGCCAGGGCCTCCATCTGCTCGAGGTAAAAGGCTTTTTTATCCTTTTTGGAAAAATCCTCGCGATCCGCCTTGGGCCGGGGCAGCGGTCCGACCGAACCGGCCACGAAACAATCCTCCCCGGCCTCCTCCCGGGCCAGGCGAGCGCCGGCCAGATTGATTTCCCCAATTTTTTTTTCCAGGCCATGAGCCGCCAGGCAGGGCCGGTTGGCACGGAAGGTATTGCTTTCGAGAAGACGGGCCCCGGCTTCAACATACTCGCGGTGAATCAAAGCCACCAGCAGGGGGTCGGAAACATTGAGGGCTTCGAAAGGCAGCTCCAGGGATACCCCGCGGCTGTAAAGCAAGGTCCCCATGGCGCCGTCGCCAACCATGACCCGGTTTGCCAGAAGATCTAGAAAACGCTTGCCGCGTTCGGAAATTGGTCTCATAAAATGATCACTGAAATTGGAAAAACCTCAATCCCCTTCCGCCGGTTCCCGAAGAATGGCGGTATAAAAAATATGCCCGTCCGATTCCGCCATGGAGAGGGAAACCTCCAGGACAACGGGTGTACCGTCACGGCGTTTGCCGAAAATCTTGTGGAGGCGGGACAAGGCGATATCGGCTTTCTCGCGCAGATAGGCTTCCAGGCCTTGCCGATGGATATCCGTATTTTCCTCATGGATAAGACGGTCCACGGGGAAACCGATGACATCCTTTTTCCGGTAACCAAAGATCCTCTCGGCCCGGCTGTTGAAGAGGATGATCTGGCCGTTGCTCAGAAAAGAAACGATGGCGTCCCTGGCGGTTTCCGTCAGGATCCGGAACCTCCGCTCGGACTCCTCCAGGTGTTCGGATTTTTCCTGAAGATGGTCAACCATGGCATTGAAGGTTTCAATCAGGCGGCCGATTTCATCCTTTTTGCGGGTGGCCAGTTTGTAGCGAAAGCTCCCGGTGCGAATTATCTCGTTCATGGCTCCGGCCAGCCGCTGCAGGGGAAGAATAATCGCCCGCCGCCCCAGCAGGGTCAGGCAGAGGATGAGGGCCAGAAAGACTATCGACCTCTGAACGAGATCCCGGCCCAGGTTGCGGTAGAAAACCGACTTCAGGTTCTCCATGGGAATGGTGATCGAGGCGGCGCCAATGACTTCACCGATATTGTAATGGTAGGCCCGGTCCTTCCCGACGGGGTAGCGATCGCGAAGAAAGGAGGGCGACGTTTCCGGGTTGCCATGGCACTGAAGACAACTCCTTTTCGCGACAAAGGGGCGCAGATAACGGAAAACCGGCTCTCCCGCCAGGGTCGTGGCCGCATAGGCTTCCTGGAGAGAACTGTCTTTATAAAATTTACCGAGAGTCGATTTTTCAAATTCATCGGGGGCATTGTCCGGGTTGCGATAGCGTTCGGAGACCTGCTTCAGCCGATAGCCGAGATCGCCGGCCACCCGTTCGCCAATCCGCCCCGAAGCGACCACCGGAATCAAGCCGAAACGCTTATCCGAAAGCTCCACATCCCCGGTCAGGTATTGGTCGGAAAGATAGTCCCGGGTGCGGATGGCTCCAACCGCGAGGATGCGCGCCTTATCCACGGCGGCCTGCACCATTTTTTCCTTCTCCTGGCGGTAATCGAGATAGTTTGCCAGGGCAAAAAAGGAGAAAAGTACGAGGGCGATGACCAGGGTCATTTTGAACAGCAGCCCGAGTTTCCTGAAAACTTCCATGGCATGACTTCCCAACAGATTAAAACCGATTTAATTTTACAGCGATTTTGGGGACATGCAAGACCGAATACGGTTCAACGTTCAGCGCCTCAAGGGTCCTGTCGCCAGTTCCAGAAACTGTTTCAGGATTCCACCGGTCAGACCCCAGATTACCAGGGAGCCGAGGGTAAAGAAACAGAGTTTGTAGGATATTCCGTCGCGCGCCCAATCCTCATGGCGGAAAATCTCCGGATCGGCCAGCTCACGCAGGGGTATTTCGAGAATCTCGTCGACCTCCGCGCCGTTGACACGAAACCGGTAGGGGTAGGCGAAGGTGCCGACAAAAGGGGTGACGTGAAAACCACGATGCGTCCGGAAATCATCGAGGCGCCCGAGAATCCGGACATCTTCGGGACGCAGGCCGATTTCCTCCTCCGTTTCCCGCAGGGCCGTGACGCACAGATCGGCATCGCCCGCTTCCCTCTCCCCGCCCGGGAAGGATATCTCCCCGCGATGGTGATTGAGATTTTCCGTGCGGCGGGTGAAAAGCAGGTGATCCTCGCCGTTTTTCTCGAAAAAGGCGACCAGCACGGCGGCCCGACTCCGCCCCTCCGCGGCCAGCCGCCGAAGGGGAAAATCCGCCAGAGCCCCCCGTATATGTTCGGCATCAAGTTTCATCTGGGGAATATCCACCGGTTTTATTCGCGAAACACATTAAGCGCCGGGAAAACCATCAACCGTCCCGCCGCTTCAGCCTCGCGGCGAAAAAGGCGTCCATTCCCTGGTGCCGGTGAGGCCGGGTCTGGAAATTGCCCTCGGCATCGAAAAGGGCCCCCCATGCCGGTGGGAAAAGGGGCCTCAGGTCGTCATGGACAAACCCGGGATGCGTTTTCAAAAAAGCCTGCACCACGCCGATGGTCTCTTCCGGGGTAATGGTGCAAACGGAGTAGAGAAGGACCCCTCCGGGCCGCACAAGCGGCGCCACGTGCTCAAGCATTATACCCTGAGTCCGGGCCATCTCCCCGATATCGGCCGGCGTCCGCCGCCAGCGGATCTCGGGGTTGCGGCGCATAACCCCCAGGCCGCTGCAGGGAGCATCGACGAGGACCCGGTCAAAACTCCCCTTGTCCAGGAAGGAGGGCGTTTCCATCAGGTCCCACGGCCGGGTTTCAATTCCCCGGCAGCCCAGCCGCTTGGCACCCTCAGCCACCAGGCGGAGACGCTTCTCGTGAAGATCGAGCGCCAGGATACGGGCGTCATTGACCGTCAGGGCCGCCAGGTGCGTGGTCTTCCCTCCGGGAGCAGCGCAGGCGTCAAGTATCCTCTCCCCTTTCCGGGGAGTCAGGAGGCGAGAAACCAGCATGCTGGCCTCATCCTGGACCAGAAACCAGCCCTCCTTCAGGCCGGCGCTAAAGTTGTCATTTTCCGGATGGCCGGCGATCGACAGCCCCTCGGGTGCAAAAGATGTCGCTACGGTATCTATGCCCTGAGACGCCAGATGATCCGCAAGTTCCGATCGGTCATTCTTCAGATAATTGGTCCGCAGGGTGAAAGGGGCCTGAGCCAACAGCGCCTCGCCAAAGGCAAGGGCCTCGTCGCTCCCCATCTGCGCCAGCCAGGACTCGGCCAGCCAGGGGGGCAGAGAGCAGCGGTGAATCAGGCACTCCAGGGGGTTGAGCCCGGGGTCGGGCCAGGGGAGGGAGCCTTTTTGCCGCGCCAGGGAACGCAACACCCCGTTGATAAAACCGCTGGCCCGCGAAAATTTTAGCCGGTGGGCCATTTCAACACTTTCATGGACAGCGGCCCGTTCCGGAATCCGGTCAAGGTGGAGAAGCTGGTAGGCACCGAGACGCAGAATCCTCAGCACCGGCGGCTCAATCCTGTCGAGGCGCTGACTGCAAAGGCTGCCAAGGGCGAAATCGAGGCGCCCCCGACAGCGCAGAACGCCGTAAACCAGCTCCGTGGCCAGACCGCGGTCCCGTGGGTCCATGGCATGACAGCGGCACAGCTGAGCGTCAAGGGCCAGATCGGAGAAAGCCCCCTCTTCCACCCGGCCGAGGACCTCATAAGCAAGGAGGCGGGGATCGTTATGCGATTTCAAAACAGTCCTCTAAACAAAGGGAAACCTTTTTCCCGGAGACTCGCGGCGCCACTGAAAAGTCAACCGCAAGGCCATGGGCTGAGTGGGACAAATCGAATTGCGGCAATAAAAAACAGGGGGGCTGGCGCCCCCCTGTCGTCAATGCGCGGATCAGACTACGGTCATGCTTTCGAGCCGCCGGATTCTTTCCGCCACGGGCGGATGGGTCGAGAACAGGGAGGTTAGCCCTTTTCCGCTGAGCGGGTTGACGATGAACATATGGGCCGTTGCCTCGCTGGCATGGGGCATCGGCCTCTGACGGTTGGCCATTTCAAGCTTGCCCAGGGCGCTCGCCAGATAATGGGGATTGCCGCACAGCTTGGCCCCGCCTTTGTCGGCTTCGTACTCGCGCGAACGGGAAACCGCCGTTTGCACCAGCATCGCGGCTATGGGCGCCAGAATCGCCATGGCGATAAGGGCCACCGGGTTGCTGCCCTCATCATCGTCTCCGCCGATGCCGAAAATGGCGGCCCACTGCGCCATATGCGCCAGATAGGTAACCGCCCCGGCGATGGTCGCGGCAATGGAGCCGATGAGGATGTCACGATGCCTCACGTGACTCATTTCATGGGCCATGACGCCCATCAACTCCTCGCGGCTGAGAATCTGGAGAATCCCTTCCGTCGCAGCCACCACCGCATGCTGGGGATTCCGCCCGGTGGCAAAAGCATTGGGGGTTGACTGGGGGATGATGTAAACCTTGGGCATGGTCAGATTGTTCCGCAGACACAAGTCCTGCACGACATCATAAAGAACGCCGCTGGACACTTCGCGGCCCCGATACATCTTGATAACGATCTTGTCGGAAAACCAGTAGGACCCCAGGTTCATGACCCCGGCGAAAACAAGCGCCAGAAGGGCGCCGTTCTGACCGCCGAAAATTCCGCCCGCCGCCACCAGGACCACGGTCAACAGCGTCATCAATAATATTGTTCTGACTGTATTCATTTTCTCAAACCTCTTGATTTTTTGTTAATTCCACCTGGCTGATAAAAGTCACTTTTTACAGCCAAATTAATCATTCCCTGGCCGGCAATCAAGGGCTCATTTGCGGATGTGCTCATCCAGGAGCGCCTTGACCGCCTCGACACGGACGCCGGTATTGAAACAGGGCCCCTGAGGCCGGTCATTGAGAAGGCCGAGCACCGGCAGGGGCCAGGCATCACAGATTCCCGATATGAGGTCCCGCTCGCAGGCCACGGCGATAATAAGCTCCGGGCACCGCTCCTTGAGGACCTTGCGGGCCAGGGTCCCCCCCGTTACCACGGCCATATCGACCCCCTTCTCCTCATAAAGGTCAAGCAGTTCCATGATATCACACTTTCCGCAGCGCTGGCACTTGTGCACGTCCTCGGTAATTTTCACCGGGCAGTCGGACATCTGCAGACAATGGGGGAGCAGCACCAGGATTTTATCGGCGGGGACTTTCATTCCCGCTGCCTCGACCAGTTGATTGTTGAGGGAGATGAAGGAGTGCTCCAGGCGCTCGGTATTGAGCCGCAGAAGCCGCCCGGTCCCGAGAACGGCAGGAAAGAAGTATTTGATCACAATCCTGCGGATGGTGCCGGAAAAGAACAGGTCGCGGCCGGAAAGCAGGGTAAGAAGAAGCAGCCCCGCACCCAAAACCAGGATGAGGGCGATGCCGCCGATCAGGATCCCGGCAAGCCAGGAGAGCGCCGGATGGATATTGACCAGACCGACGCTCGGGAAATACCAGAGGATGAAGGCGACCAGAGGGACCAGCAGGAGAAATAGCAACAGCAGGCCGAGAAGGAAATTATCCTTGTTGCCCTTGGTTATTCCTGCCGTGGGTTCTTTTGCCACGTGTTCACTCCAAAAAATCGTCCGCCGCGAGGGGATGCCCCTTCAGAAACTCCGCGGCGGGCAGGCGTTTTTTCCCCGCCAGCTGAAGTTCGCGAATCAGCAGCAGCCCTTCGCCGCAGGCTATTTTCACGCCATTGCCGCAGGCCGAGACAACCCTTCCCGGCTTGCCGCCCGCCCCTTTTTCCGGAAAGGTTCTGAAAATCTTAAGAGTTTCCCCATGCAGGCAACAGAACGCACCAGGCCAGGGATCGAGCCCGCGCACCAGGTTGTGCAGCTCCACGGCCGGCCGGCTCCAGTCGAGGCGGCCATCCTCCTTCTTCAGCATGGGCGCATAGGAACTCAGGCTGTCGTCCTGCGCCACCGGCTTCAGTTCGCCCCGGCAGAGGCTCTGGAGGGTTTCAGCCAGGGTCTCCCCGCCCAGCACGGCCAGACGGTCGTGAAGTTCCCCGGCGGTTTCCTCGAAACCGATGGCGAGCCTTTTCCGGACGAGCATATCGCCGGTATCGAGTCCCGCATTCATGGACATGGTGGTGATGCCGGTTTCCGTTGCCCCTTCCATGACCGCCTTGTTGATGGGCGCCGCACCCCGGTAGCGGGGAAGGAGGGAAGCATGGACGTTGATGCAGCCGAAACGCGGGATATCGAGAACGCTCTGGGGAAGAATCTGCCCGTAAGCGACGACCACGATCAGGTCGGGAGCCAACGCTTTCAGCTCCTCGACAACTTCGGGCCGGCGCAGCTTCTCGGGCTGAAAAACGGGAATGTCCAACTCCCCGGCCAGGCATTTGACCGGCGACGGGGTCAGGGCCTTCCCCCTCCCCTTGGGCCGGTCGGGCTGCGTGAAGGCGGCAATGACCGGCACCCCCAGTTTAACCAGAGTCCGGAGGGCGGGAAGGGCAAAATCAGGGGTCCCCATGAAAACGGTGCGGAGGTCCTCCGGTTTGGTCACATCTTCTCCTGCACATGGGCCATGATCTTCTGGTACTTCTTGCGGAACATGGATTTTTTCAGGGGGGAGAGATGATCGATAAACAGGATGCCGTCGAGATGGTCGATCTCGTGCTGAAAGGCAATGGCCAGAAGCCCGGCGGCATCGAGAACCACCTCGTTGCCTTCCATATCCAGGTATTTGACCTTGATCCGCGCGCTGCGCTCAACGCGGGCATAATATTCGGGGACCGAAAGACAGCCCTCCTCTTCGTAGGCTTCACCGTCGCGAAGAATGATCTCCGGGTTGACGGCCTTGATAAGGCGGCGGGGGCCATCCTTGGGCGCGACATCGATGACGATCAGGCGCCGGGTTTCCCCGACCTGGGGCGCGGCCAGCCCGACACCGGGGGCGGCATACATGGTTTCGGCCATGTCCCGGCTCAAGGCGATGAGGCCCTCGTCAATTTCTTTCTCCGGTGGCGCCTTTTGTCTCAGGACCGGGTCCGGGTGCGTTTTTATGGGCAAAACAGCCATGATTTTTTCCTGTAGATTGAAAATGAGATTTAAAGGCTCTTAGAATCCTCTTTTTTGATGATAAGTGCTCCTCCCGGATTCTGTCAATGGGGTATTCCCTTTTGGGAAACCGCAGCTTCCCAAAAGGCTTCCGCCTTAAATCAGCAGGCCCGCAGCCCCTTACACCGCCGGTTCAGGATCGTCTTTAACAAACAATACCGAACATGGCAATTTGCGCAGGGCATCCTCATTGTCGCGCCCGAAGAGAAAATGTTCCAACCGCCACGACGAGTGAGAAGCCAAAACCATGAGATCGATTTTTTCCTCTTCGATTACTTTTGAAACCTCATCGATGAATTTCCCCTCACGCAAAAAAACTTCAATTTTCAGGTTGTTCTTTTTGGCCTTTTCAATCATGCGATTGATTTCCTCTTTGGTTTCCTTCTGCATCTGCTCGAATCCCTCCCGAACCATTTGACCGTGGATAGGAAGGTTCCAGCCCTTCAGCCCAAAGACGTTATAAAAAATTTGGAGAACATAAAGTTCCGCGCGAAATTGTTGGGCAAGGGTAATACCATAACGCAAAGCTTTCCGGCATTCCAAGCTTGAGCGGCTGACAACCAGAATTTTTTGTAATCTTTCCATGGTCCCCTCCTCCCTGAAATTTTTTTAAATTTCATCTCCGAGCGATGAAAACCCACTTTTTTTGAGTACTTGAAAAACTCAGGTCATAACCATTATGTCAGTCAAGACCAGAGAACGCTTCAGATTTATTCCTATTTTTAATAGTATAAAAATATTTCCATCATTTTCCGGCTTTTGGCGGCAAAAATTTTTCATCATCCCAGCCCCGGCACAATCTCCGCCAGCGGAAACGGAACAAATAAACCCGAGCAGCTCCGTCGGGCCGGAAATTTTCAGCATTTTTCACCGGTTTTGCAATCTTGGAATGGCATCCATTGATCGTTAACCATAAATCTGTCGCTCTGGTAGTCTTGTGAATGGGTTTTTACAGAAGAGAAGATTCCTGTTAGACTCATCCAAAATTCCAGTTTTTCAAAATAATTCGGGGCCTATCTTAACCAAATCCTGAGCCTGCTACCGAAGCCCGTTTGGCCACGAAAGGTAGGTTATGAGAGCAATCATCACTGGCATAACTGGACAAGATGGCGCTTACCTTGCCGAGTTTTTATTGGAAAAGGGATATGAGGTCTTTGGTGCTTTTCGTCGTACCAGCTCGGTTAATTTCTGGCGCATTGAAGAGCTTGGGATTGAAAATCATCCGAACTTGCACCTGGTCGAGTTTGACCTAACTGACATGAGTTCTGCCATCCGCTTGTTGGAAACCAGCGAGCCCGATGAAGTGTACAATTTGGCTGCGCAAAGCTTCGTCCAGGTCTCTTTCGATCAGCCCGTTACCACTGCCAAAATTACAGGCATGGGCGTAGTGAAATTGCTGGAAGCCATCCGTATGGTCAACCCCGGGATTCGCTTCTACCAGGCCTCCACCTCGGAAATGTTCGGGAGGGCCCAGGAGGTCCCGCAGGTCGAGAGCACTCCTTTTTATCCCCGCAGCCCCTACGGCGTCGCTAAGCTTTTTGCCCACTGGATGACTATCAACTATCGGGAATCCTATAACATCTTCGGTGCGTCCGGGATTCTTTTCAATCACGAATCACCGCTCAGGGGGAAAGAGTTCGTCACCCGCAAAATTTCCGACGGTATTGCCAAAATAAAACTCGGCAGGAGCGATGTGCTGGAACTCGGGAACCTGGACGCACGGCGTGATTGGGGCTACGCCAAGGAATATGTGGAAGGCATGTGGCGGATATTGCAGGCCGAAAAACCCGACACTTTCGTTCTGGCCACCCAGAGGACGGAGACGGTTCGGAGTTTTGTGTCCATGGCGTGTAAAGCAGCGAACATCTCGATTGCCTGGGAGGGCCGGGGCGAAAAAGAAAAAGGCGTTGATATTGAGACCGGCAAGGTCATTGTTCAGGTCAGCCCTAAATTTTATCGTCCTGCGGAAGTTGAACTTTTGATAGGGAACCCCGCCAAGGCTAAAGCTGAGCTTGGTTGGGAAGCGAAAACCACCCTTGAAGAACTCTGTGCGCTGATGGTGGAGGCTGATTTGCGCCGTAATAACGGCGGCTTTTCTTTCTGAGAACCGGACTGCAATGAAAAAAGCGCTTATTACCGGTATTGCCGGACAGGATGGCAGCTACCTGGCTGACCTGTTACTTGCAAAAGGATACCAGGTTGAGGGGATTGACCTGCCCGACGTGGTGCCGGGAAATTTTGCTCGGATCGAGAATCGCATCATTCTCCATCGCGGGTCATTGCTTGACAACGATTGGCTGAAACGGGTTGTGACTGATGCCGCACCGGATGAATGCTACCATCTTGCCGCCTCGAGTTTTGTCAGTCACCACTTCCGGGATGAGGTTGAAACCCTTGAAAACAATATCCTTGGCACCCACAATCTACTGGCGGTGTTGAAGGAAAAAGTGCCTCCCTGCCGGTTCTTTTTTGCCGGAACCAGTGAGATGTTCGGAACGGCGGAGCATTCCCCCCAGGATGAGACGACCCCCTTTCGTCCCCGCTCCGTCTATGGCATTTCAAAAGTGGCCGGGCATCACCTGGTGGAATACTATCGTCAAGCCCATGGGACATATGCCTGCACCGGAATTTTATATAATCATGAATCCCCCCGGAGAGGGCCGTCCTTTGTCACCCGCAAAATCACCACGGCGGTTGCCCGGATCCACTGTGGTTTGGACAAAAAGCTGGTCCTGGGCAATCTTGATTCTGAGCGGGACTGGGGCTACGCTCCGGATTATGTGCAAGGCATGTGGCTGATGCTGCAGGCAGAAGCTCCACGTGATTATGTGCTTTCCTCCGGAACCATGCATACCGTCAGGGAGTTTGTTGAGCTGGCATTTTCCGAGCTGGGACTCGATTTCAACCGGTATGTCGTAACAAGTTCCGAATTTTATCGTGACAAGGAAAAGGTGCCGATGTGTGGTAATGCCCGGCGAATCCACGAAAACCTGGGGTGGAAACCTTCCAAGCCTTTCCATGATATTGTACGGGAGATGGTGAGATCGGATCTGGCTTATTTCAAAACAGCTGTCAAACTGTGACAGAATAGCCCCTGGTTTTCTAGACACCCCTGTGGCGCAGGACTCGAACAAAGAATTCACGGGTCGTTTGTCCCTGCGGCCCTTTCGCTTGGTGAAAGGTGAAGGAATAGAAAGCCCGGCTGGCGAGTCCACACTCCTGCGTCGGGAGGATTTTCGGATAATCCCGCCAGGAGAGCGGAAAAAGAGGCGGTCTCAGGTAATCGGCTATCCGTCCTAACCTGCCCTGTTGGCAGTTTCAATTTCCTTGTAGCGGAAGCAGTCGGTTGTATGGTCATTCACCATGCCGACGGCCTGCATGAAGGCATAGCAGATGGTCGGACCCACGAAGTTGAAGCCGCGGCGTTTCAGGTCCCTGCTCATGGCGTCGGATTGCTCGGTGCGGGCGGGGATATCCGCCAGGGCTCTCCAGGCATTCTGCCGGGGAACACCATCGACATATCGCCAGAGAAAAGCGTCAAGGGTTCCGAACTCCTCCCTTATGACCCGAACGCCCCGCGCATTCCTGATGACCGATTCTATCTTGAGGCGATTGCGTACAATGCCGGAATCGACAAGCAGGCGTTGGTTGTCCTGCTGTGAGTATCCGGCGATCTTTTCCCAGTCAAAATTATCGAACGCCCTGCGATAACCTTCGCGTTTTTTCAAAATTGTCAGCCAGTTCAGGCCGGCCTGCGCACCCTCCAGGGTCAGCAGTTCGAAAAGCTTCCGATCGTCATGAACCGGAACGCCCCACTCGTCGTCGTGATAAGCCACGTAGAGAGGGTCGTTCCCGCACCATTCGCATCTTTTTTTCATCGGTTTTAATAGTCCAAAGCCAGGTTAATCGGCTGGTGCGTGGCGGCAGCAGAACACCTTTCCCGGTAAAACGCGAGGTCAGTTGCCCTCGGTATTTATACAATGACTTCACCCAATTTGCAGTAAGGCTATCGGAGATAAACCTATTTATTGGCCACGCCGCCGTCTCGTGGTTATCGACTCGCCGCCAATGCCCCAATTGTCTGTATCAACCTCATCAATGACCACAACTGTCGTTGCCGGATTCTTGCCTAAAACCTCGGCGAGCAGGTCGGTTACCCCCTTGATAAGTTCGGCCTTTTGCTCTGCGGTAACATCTTCCCTGGTTACTTTGATGTTCACATAGGGCATGGCGATTCCTCATTCTCTTTATCTTTAAATGAATACCACCAGTAAACTGGTGGTTTCATGAGGCCCCCCCCTAAAGGGTGGTCTCGTACCAACCACTCGTTCAATAATTTCTAGAGACCTGTTTCGTCTTGAAGCTTATCTGCCAATTCTTGGTTTCTGATATATTCTCGAATCTTTTCTTCATCGAGACCTACTGTGCTGACACAGTAACCACGTGCCCAAAATGTTCGACCACGAACCATGCGACTACTTTTATTCCCAAAACTCATTACTTCGGAGGCACTCTTGCCTTTTAAAAGGCCTATCACATGAGCAACACTGTACTTGGGAGGGATCGAAACACACAGATGGATATGGCCAGGCATCGCGTGTCCTTCGATGATCTCTATACCTTTTATTCGCGCCCACTGTTTGATCGTTTCTACAACGAGGTGCCTTTTGCTGCCGTATAGCTCTTTGCGGCGATATTTGGGTATCCAGACAACGTGGTACTTACAATTCCAAAGTGAGTGTGCTAATTTATGAAAATCTTGTTGCATCTTGAAATCTCCTTCGGTGAGCAGTTGGCGCTCTCATTGTAGGAGATTTCTTTTTTCTCGGCACTAATCACCGGCAAAGCCATTGTTCTTACCACTGGCATGCCAGTGGTTTATTCCTTCAATTAGCATCATAGCGATAAATTTCAGATGTGGAATGAATCTCAACCTCCGCGAGAAATGTAGGTGAAAAATGTCCGCCCCACCTATAGGCGCGACTCGCTGTATCCACATCTTCAAAAAAATACATGCCAGCTAATCTGGAGATGCAACGAGGAAAATGCAGTTGACGATGTTTTTCGATTATAAGCTCATTCCAAAGCCGCGTATTGTTCTGGTGGAGAAGTATACCGGCAAACATCATAGACACAGGACATTGAGGCGGGTGATACTCTGCATTTGCGGACACTAAAACCCCACGGTATGTACCCCAAGCAACCACTGGATGATCAATATCCAAGAAGACGAATGCTTGCCTCATTGGCGGTTTCACTCCGAATCTAATACGCAAACAAGGAGTAAAAAGTGGAAAATCACCCCTTGATTTTTTCATCTTTTGAAAATCGTTATAAACGCCCTTTGCTTCTTTTTAAACCCTTCGAATATTTATTAAAAATACTAATTTTTAAAATTCATGTCAAAAATAAAAACGGGCTACCTGCAAACCAGATAACCCGATGATTTTTAGCCGCGCCGTAGGGGGTTCAATCCTCCCGGCGTGGTATTGAAAAGCAAGCGTACGGAAAGCAACCTTAGGCGGGTGGTGGCTCCTCCCTCGAAGGCAGGGGTAATTCAAGCTTTTTTACCCACTCGGTGAATGCAAAAAGATCATCCATATAACAGTCCCCGATATGCGTCATCAGTCCCCAGATAAAAAGAATGACGCCCCCCATTTCCATGCTTTCTTCCAGGGTCGCAAGCAGGCAGTAGGTCAGGTTGACAAACCCATGGGATTCGACGTACCAGCCCCCGACCATTTCGAGTCCGATGCAGCCGCCCAGAAAAATAACGGCGGCGGTCAGGAAATTGAACCTGGTTTTCGGAGGAAGCTGCCACCAGAACCGCAGGAAAAACAGTGCAAGGATTAAAACGACGGCCAGGGCAGGAATCACCCAGCTGAAATAAAAGCATCCGACGAGATGATCACATCCCATCCATTGGCGCAAGTGCTTGCCCAACCGTTCGTGAAAGCAGAACTGCTCATCGGCCGCCATGAATAAAAAACCGAAAGAAAGGACGGCCCAATAAAGCACATGGGGCATCTCCCTCTTTTTTTCGGCAACCGTGATAAAAGCGAGAAGCAGGAAGGCGCAGAAGAGAAGGAGCACCGAAAAAAAAGTCGGGATATTTTTCTCGGCATCCAGGTAGAAGGCTCGGGCAAGCCAGTGATAATGTTCGATTCCGGTTACAAAAAAAGTAATGAGGGTGGAGGCGATGCTGGCCAGAACCAGAAAAAAAGCGACCGCACTCAATACCAGAGCTACAAGCGGTGGATTCCAGGGTAATCGAGTTGACGGCATGTATTGGAATGTCTTCCGCCGGATAGTTTTGCGACGGACTAATTAAAATATGGTCATGTTTACAAGTTGTCTCCAATATCACACCCCGTTTCGTTTGGAAAGAGCTATGTGCATCAAAAACGGGATTTAGTGCCTTGAATCTGTAAATTTCCTATTGAAAAAGAAAAACGGGGGCGGAATCTCCATTCCGTCCCCGTTTTTTATGGGTTCCGATGGCCTGGCATCAGGCCGGTTCGAATCAATCAGCCAAGCGCTGCAAGGGCCGCGTTGAAGGTGGCGCTGGGACGCATGGCCTTGCTGGCCTTTTCGAAATCGGTGCGGTAATAGCCGCCGAGATCGACGGGGCTGCCCTGGGCAGCGTTCAGCTCACCGATAATCGTCGCTTCGTTGGCCGTCAGCTGCTCGGCCAGCGGGGCGAAGCGCGCCTGAAGTTCCTTGTCCTCGCTCTGCGCCGCCAGGGCCTGGGCCCAGAACATGGCCAGGTAAAAATGGCTGCCGCGGTTGTCGAGTTCATGAACCTTGCGCGACGGCGACTTGTTGCTGTCCAGGAACTTGCCGTTGGCCTTGTGCAGGGCGGAAGCAAAAACCTTGGCCTTTTCGTTGCCGGTCGCGCGGGCAAAATGCTCGAGGGATTCGGCCAGGGCCAGGAATTCACCGAGGGAATCCCAGCGCAAATGGCCCTCTTCCTGGAACTGCTGGACATGCTTGGGAGCCGAGCCGCCAGCGCCGGTTTCGAACAGCCCGCCGCCGTTCATGAGGGGAACGATGGAGAGCATCTTGGCGCTGGTGCCGAGTTCCAGGATCGGGAACAGGTCGGTGTTGTAGTCACGCAGGACGTTGCCGGTGACCGAAATGGTGTCCTGGCCCTTGCGGATACGTTCAACCGAAAGCTGAGTTGCTTCCACCGGGGACATGATGCGGATATCGAGACCGCTGGTGTCGTGCTCGGGGAGGTACTTGTTGACCTTCTCGATGAGCTGCGCGTCGTGGGCACGGTTTTTGTCGAGCCAGAATACCGCCGGGGTGTTGGAAAGACGGGCGCGGGTGACGGCCAGCTTGACCCAGTCGCGAATAGAATCGTCCTTGGTCTGGCAGCTGCGGTAGATGTCTCCTTCCTCCACGTTCTGCTCGAGCAGAACCCTGCCGGATTCGTCCAAAACCCGGATGACGCCGTCGCCGGGAGCCTCGAAGGTCTTGTCGTGGGAGCCGTACTCCTCGGCCTTCTTGGCCATCAGGCCGACGTTGGGAACCGTCCCCATGGTGGCCGGATCAAAGGCGCCGTTTTTCTTGCAATCTTCAATCACGGTCTTATAAACACCAGCATAGCTGCTGTCGGGAATGCAGGCCTTGGTGTCGTGCAGTTGGCCGTCTGGACCCCACATCTTGCCCGATTCGCGAATCATGGCCGGCATGGAGGCGTCGATGATGATATCGCTGGGAACGTGCAGGTTGGTGATCCCCTTGTCGGAATTGACCATGGCCAGTTCCGGGCGCTTGGCGTAGACGGCCTTGATATCGGCCTCGACCTCGGCCTTCTTGTCCGCCGGCAGGTCGGCGATACGGTTATAGAGATCGCCGAGGCCGTTGTTGGGATTGATGCCCAGCTCCTTGAACAGGGCCGCATGCTTCTCGTAGACATCCTTGAAATAAACAGAAACGACATGCCCGAACAGGATCGGGTCGGAAATCTTCATCATGGTCGCCTTGAGATGGACGGAGAACAGCACACCCTTGTCCTTGGCGTCCTGAATCTGCTCCTCGAGGAAGGCTCTAAGCGCCTTTTTGCTCATGACGGTGGAGTCGAGAACCTCGCCTTCGAGGAGAGGCAGCTTGTCTTTGAGCACGGTAGCGGAGCCGTCCTTGGCGACAAACTCGATGCGGGCGTTGCAGGCCTTATCGAGAACCGTTGATTTTTCATTGGATGCGAAATCCCCGCCGCTCATGTGGGCAACATGGGTCTTGGAGTCCGAAGTCCAGGGGCCCATACGGTGGGGATGCTTCTTGGCGTATTCCTTCACCGAAACCGCCGCGCGGCGGTCGGAGTTCCCTTCCCTCAGGACCGGATTGACGGCGCTCCCCAGGACTTTGGCGTAGCGGGCCTTGATCTCCTTCTCGGCATCGTTTTTCGGCTCTGCCGGAAAATCGGGGATATCGTAGCCCTGGGACTGCAGTTCCTTGATGGCGGCAGTCAACTGGGGGAGGGAAGCACTGATGTTGGGAAGCTTGATGATGTTGGCCTCGGGAGCCTTGGCAAGATCGCCGAGGAAGGCGAGATCATCGGACTGCTTCTGGGCAGCGGTCAGCTTCTCGGGGAAGCTGGCGATGATGCGGCCGGCCAGGGAAATGTCACGGGTCTCGAAATCGATCCCGGACCCCTTGGTGTATGCCTGGATAATGGGCAGCAGGGAGTAGGTTGCCAGGGCAGGCGCTTCATCAACCTTGGTATAGATGATTTTTCCTGTCTTTTTAGTCATGATTTCCCTCGTTTTTCTAAGGTAAGTTCAAATGGCGTTGTCACGTCCGTTTTGTAATCAGGGTTTATAGATGCTGAGTAGCGTTTCAGCCATGTCGGCCGGGGATTTGGCAACCTTGACGCCACACTCTTCCAGGGTGGCGATCTTTTCGGCAGCCGTGCCTTTTCCCCCGGAAATGATGGCGCCTGCGTGTCCCATGCGCTTGCCCGGAGGCGCCGTCTGCCCGGCGATAAAGGCAGCCACGGGTTTGGTCATATTGTCGCGGATGAAACGGGCCGCCTCGTCCTCGGCCGTGCCGCCGATCTCACCGATCATCAGGACCGCCTCCGTGGCTGGATCTTTCTCGAAAAGCGCCAGAACATCGATGAAGTTGGTGCCGTTGACCGGGTCTCCGCCAAGGCCGATGCAGGTGGTCTGTCCAACCTCGCGGGTGGTGAGCTGCCAGACCGCCTCGTAGGTCAGGGTGCCGCTGCGGGAGACCACCCCCACCGGACCCGGGGTATGAATATAACCGGGCATGATGCCGATCTTGCATTCGCCGGGGGTGATGATGCCGGGGCAGTTGGGCCCGATGAGACGAGTCTTTTTCCCGCGCATATAATGCTTGACCTTGACCATGTCGAGAACCGGAATGCCCTCGGTAATACAGATCACCAGAGGGATCTCGGCATCGACAGCTTCCATTATGGCATCGGCCGCAAAGGGCGGCGGCACATAGATGACCGAAGCGTTGGCGCCGGTTTCGTGAACCGCATCCGCTACCGTATTGAATACCGGCACCCCTTCGACCATGGTCCCGGCCTTGCCGGGGGTGACCCCGCCGACGACCTCGGTGCCATATTCCATGGCCGCCACGGTATGGAACAGACCGTGGGAACCGGTGATCCCCTGGGTAATAACCTTGGTTTCCTTATTGACTAAAATACTCATGATCAAACCCCCGTTCCGCCAACAGCTTTGACGATTTTCTGGGCGCCATCGGTCATCCCTTCGGCCGCAATGATGTTCAGGCCGCTGTTCTTGAGCAGTTCTTTCCCCTTTTCGACGTTGGTCCCCTCGAGGCGAACCACCAGCGGAATCGTGAGCTGGACCTCATTGACCGCATCGATAATCCCCTGTGCAATGATGTCGCACTTCATAATACCACCGAAGATGTTGACCAGAATCCCCTTCACCTGGGGATCGCCGAGAATGATCTTGAAGGCCGCCGTGACCTTTTCCCGGGTGGCGCCACCGCCGGCGTCGAGGAAATTGGCGGGCGAGCCGCCGCACAGCTGGATGATATCCATGGTCGCCATGGCCAGGCCGGCACCGTTGACCATGCAGCCGATATTGCCGTCCAGGGAGATATAGGAAAGATCGTGCTCCGAGGCGTCGATCTCGTTGACGTCTTCTTCATCGTAATCCCGCAGGGCGCGGATATCGGGTTGGCGGTAAAGGGAGTTGTCATCGAAGTTGAGCTTGGCATCGAGAGCCATGATATCCCCTTCGCCGGTCACCACCAGGGGGTTGATCTCCACAAGGGAGCAGTCCTTGGCCAGAAATGCCGCATACAGGTTCTGGAAGAACTGGACCGCCTGCCCGACCTGCTTCTTTTCCAGGCCCAGGCGGAAAGCCATGCGTCGAGCCTGGAAACCGGTCATGCCGACCGTCGGGTCGATGGCTTCCTTGAAAATCTTTTCCGGGGTCTTGGCCGCCACTTCCTCGATGTCCATGCCCCCTTCGGCGGATGCCATGAGGGTCACCTTGGAGGTGGCCCGGTCGATCAGCAGGCTGACATAAAGCTCGCGGGCAATGTTGCACCCTTCCTCCACGTAAACCCGGCGGACGATTTTTCCTTCCGGGCCGGTCTGATGGGTGATGAGCTGCATGCCGAGCATCTTCTCGGCAGCCTTCTTGACCTCATCCACGGTCTTGACAACCTTGACTCCGCCCCCTTTGCCGCGGCCACCGGCGTGAATCTGCGCCTTCACCACGTAGGGGCCGTCCCCGAGGTTTTTGGCCGCTTCACGGGCCGCCGCCGCGTGGAAGCAGATTTCCCCGCGCGGAACCTTGATGCCAAAGCCCCGCAAAACCTGTTTTGCCTGATATTCATGAATGTTCATTAGTCCTCCTATTCCGAAACATCACTGATTCGCATCTGAATCAATGTCCCAAATATTAGCCATAAAAATACACCTTTGCAAGAAAAAAAACACTGTTTTATTTTTTTGCATTACATTTTCAAGAACCGGTATTTACCGGGTTTTCCCCATTTTTTGAGGAAAAACAACGGAATTAAAAAGAGGGTTTCATTTTCCGGAAGGTTCCTTTTTGAACCAACCAGTTGAGGAATCCCTTTTTTATTAATAACGCTGTTTTATTATTTAGAGAGAAATTTGTCGCGACACTCCGGGGAACAAAAATAATAGGTCTCCCCGGAACGCGTGGCGGACAGGGCCTCGGATTGGGGAACGTAGGTTCCGCACTGGGGGTCTTTGACCATTTTCTCACCTTTTCCAGGCTGTTTTTGGGACGTCCTCGGAGAGGAATGGGAAAAAGACTCCCGCAAGTACTGAAACAGCTTGAAAAACAAGAAACCCAGAAGCAAAAACCAGAGGAACCGAATCATGAGGTCACCACTGTTCCTTAAAGTTGTTGACACCTGAAAGATTGCCGAAACGGCAGCAAAGTTGAGCGACGGTTTTTTTAAATACCGGATGAAACCACTCGGGCGCAATCTCGGCAAGCGGGATGAGCACAAAAGGACGTTCATGAAGGCGGGGATGGGGAATGGTCAAAGACGGCGCATCAAGAACATCAGCACCATAGAAAAGGATATCCAAATCAAGCGTGCGCGGCCCCCAGCGAAGTTTCCTTTCCCTGCCGCACAACGCTTCGATGGCCAGGCAACGCCTTAATAGTTGTTGGGGAGGCAACGTGGTTCGCAGCTCCACCACGGCATTTAGAAAAGATGGCTGACCGGCAGGGCCGCCTACCGCCTCGGTTTCGTAAAGCCGAGACTTTTGCACAACCTCGATATCACCCCCCTCGCCAAGCAGCGCCTGCGCCCGGCAAATGGTTTCTCGGCGATCACCAAGATTTGAGCCCAAGGCCAGAAATGCGGTTTCCAAATATTCCCCCAGTGTCGTTGAGTAACGCCTAATTTAAACACAGTCAAAAAAAGGGGTCAACCAGCTTGAAAACCACGTCAAAAAGACTGAATCTTTATGAAGCCCTCTCCCCCGCCAGTTGGCGCAGATTGGTGATGTCCCGCAATGGCGGTGCCCCGAACAGGCGGTTGTATTCCCGGCTGAACTGCGAAGGGCTTTCGTAGCCGACCTGAAAGGCGGCGGTGGCGGCATCCAGACGTTCGGCCAGCATGAGACGCCGGGCTTCCTGAAGGCGGAGCTGCTTCTGGTATTGCAGCGGGCTCAAGGCAGTCATCGAACGGAAGTGATGGTGGAAGGTGGAGGTGCTCATGCGAGCCTGTTCGGCGAGGTCGTCGATGCGCAGCGGCTGGCTGAAATTGGCCTTCAGCCAATCGATGGCCCGCGCTATCTGATGACTCTGGCTGCCCGCCGAGGCGATCTGGCGCAGACGCGCGCCCTGATCCCCCACAAGCAGACGGTAGATGATTTCCCGCTGGATGATCGGCGCCAGGATGGGAATGTCCTGCTCTTCAGCGAGAAGATCGATCAGACGCTGAATGGCGGTGACGAGGGGCAAGGTCACTTCGCCGGTCGCCATGCCACGGCTCGATTCCTGCGTCCGCGGCGGCGGAAGATGACTGTCCGCCATCAACTGGGAAATCTCCCGTTGATCGAATGTCAACCTCAGGCCCAGGTAGGGCATTTCTTCGCTTGCTTCGAGAATCTGCACCACCGTCGGCAGATGCACGGAAGTGATCAGATAGTGGTGGGCGTCATACACGTAGGTGTCATCGCCAAGCTGAACGCGTTTGCTGCCCTGAGCCACCATGCAGATGCTCGGCTGGTACATGCCGGTCTGCGGCTCCGTCGGCTTGTGCCGCCGGAAGAGAGACAAGCCAGGGATGGCGGTTGTGTGTAACTCGCCCTTTTCGGTCCATCGGGCAATACTTTCTTTCAAAACGTCAAGCGCTCCTGCCAAGTTGCTATTTGCATTCCCCTTCATAAACACCTCTTTTTTCATATATTTATCTTTTTGAATGCTACCCGATTGTTATTGGGGTTACAACAAATTTTTCAACGCTTCGGAGGATCAGGCAAACATTCGACAGGATCGGTCTATCACCTTTGTTTTTTCGGGAGTAGACTTGAATCATCAAAAAGATTTTAGGCATGTGGCGACCTTCGGTCATTCGGACCAGCCTATCGGCAAAAGGTTCGATGACTGAAAACCTTAAATGCTTCACAACGAAATATCATCCAGGGAGGAAGCTATGAATTTCGAATTTTATAATCCAACGCAACTTATCTTCGGAGCAGGAAAACTCTCGCACCTGGGAGAAGCGGTGGCTCAGCATGGCAAAAAGGCCCTGATTGTCACCGGCGGTGGGAGCGTCAAGCGCAGCGGTGTATTCGACCGCTCGGTCGCCAGCCTGCGGGCCGCAGGCGTCGCCGTGGCGGAGTGCTCTGGCGTCGAGCCCAACCCAAGAATCGCGTCCGTGAAGCGCGGCGCCCGGATCGCCCGTGAAGAGGGCTGCGATGTGGTCATCGCCCTGGGCGGCGGCAGCACCATGGACGCGGCCAAGGTCATGGCTGCAGCAGCCCTGTACGATGGCGACCCCTGGGACATGATCGGCCACGGCCAGGACAACTGGGTGATTCCGACCCGCGCCCTGCCCATCATCACTGTGCCGACCCTGGCCGCCACCGGTTCGGAAATGAACTGCGGAGCGGTCATCAGCGATGATGACTCGAAGGTCAAATCCTTCGTCCAGGCCGACTGTCTGTATCCGAAGGTCGCCCTGGTCGATCCCGAGCTGACTTTGAGCGTGCCCAAAGACCAGACCGCCTACGGCGTCTGCGACATTATCACCCATGTGACCGAGGGCTATTTCAACGGCGTCGACGGCACGCCCATCCAGGACCGTTTTGCAGAAGGGGTCATCATCAACGCCATCGAGTGGGGCCGCAAGGCCGTCGCCGACGGCAGCGACCTCGAAGCGCGGGCCCAGGTGCAATGGGCTTCCATCGTCGCCCTCAACGGCTGGGTGCAAGCCGGCGTCAACATGGTTCCCCCGGTCCACATGATCGAGCATGCGCTTTCCGCCCACCACGACATCACCCACGGGGCCGGACTGGCTATCGTCAATCCGGCGTGGATGCGTTTTGCCGCCAAGGCCCGTCCCGAGCGCTTCGCCCAATTCGCTCAACGCATCTTCGGCCTGTCTCCCGAGGGCATGGACGATCTGGCTCTGGGAATGGATGGCATCGACGCTTACGTTGAATTTCTGCGCTCCATCGGCTGCCCCACCCGTCTGTCGGAAGTCGGTATAGGCGATGAGTTGTTCGAACAGTACGCCAAGGATGCCGCACTTGTCGTTCACGACGAAAACGGCAACCTCCTCGGACGTCCGCCCATGAGCAAGGAGGACATTGTCGGGGTGCTGCGGTCGGCTCTTTAAAAGTCTCAGATATTTCGTTTAAGCCATGTAAAAGGAGATGAAAATGAAAAAACGACTATTGGGGAAAAGCGGTCTGGAAGTTAGTTTCGGCTCTGGGGCTTGGTTGTATGGGCATGAGTTTTTCTTACGGCCCACCCAAAGACAAGCAGGAGATGATCACACTCCTCCGTGCCGCCGTGGAACAGGGTATCACCTTTTTCGACACGGCCGAGATTTATGGTCCGTTTATCAACGAGGAATTGGTAGGTGAAGCCCTCGCACCCCTGCGCGATCAGGTGGTGATTGCCACCAAGTTTGGGTTCAACACGGAATTTGATCCGCGTGATCCCAAAGAAGGCGTATCGATGCTCAACAGCCGCCCTGATCACATTAAAGAGGTTGCCGAAGCATCGCTCAAGCGACTTAAGACGGATGTCATCGATCTCTTTTACCAGCACCGCGTTGACCCGGACGTGCCCATCGAAGATGTCGCTGGAGCGGTGAAGGAGCTGATCAAGGAAGGCAAGGTCAAACATTTCGGCCTTTCCGAAGCCGGAGTACAGACGATCCGCCGCGCCCACGCCGTGCAGCCGGTTACGGCCCTCCAGAGCGAATATTCCCTGTGGTGGAGACGCCCGGAAGAGGAAGTGCTGCCGGCCCTCGAAGAGCTCGGCATCGGGCTGGTGCCGTACAGCCCGCTGGGCAAAGGTTTTCTGACGGGCAAGATGGACGCGAAAACCACTTTCGACAGTACCGACTTCCGCAGCAAGCTCCCGCGCTTCACGCCGGAAGCTCTTGCAGCGAATCAGGCCCTTGTCGATCTGCTGGGAAGGATTGCGGAACAGAAGAACGCGACACCGGCGCAGATCGCCCTGGCCTGGCTCCTGGCCCGGAAACCGTGGATTGTGCCGATCCCGGGCACTACGAAGCTGCACCGTCTGGACGAGAACATCGGCGCCGTGGCCATCGAACTCACCTCAGAGGATCTGCGTGAGATCGATGACGCAGCCGCAAAAATACCGGTGCAGGGGGATCGGTATCCCGAAAAGCTGGAACAATTGACGGGGCGTTAAACGACCTAAAAAAAGTAATTATTCAGCTTACCGGCACAAGGCCTCACATCGCCCATTCCAAGGGCCGCATAAACCCATCCATGGGCGACACGAGTCCTTGTGATGAATATTTTCAGAAAGTTAAGGGAGGAATAGCTTTGTTATACCGAAATGTTCCAAAAAACGGAGATGAACTGTCCATCCTGGGATTCGGCTGCATGCGTCTGCCTGTTCAGGAGGGAAAGATCGATGAATCCAGGGCCATCCGCCAGATCCGGTCGGCCATTGACCGGGGGGTGAATTACGTGGATACGGCCTGGCCCTACCACGGAGGCGAGAGCGAGCCGTTAGTGGCCAAAGCCTTGAAGGACGGCTACCGTGAACGGGTGAAGCTGGCCACCAAGCTGCCATCCTTCCTGATAAAAAGCCGGGAGGACATGGACCGCTACCTGAACGCCCAGTTGAAAAAACTCGAAACGGACCACATTGATTATTACCTGATTCATACCCTCAGCGGACCCTTGTGGAAGGCCATGGTGAATTTCGATGTTCACGATTTTCTCGACAAGGCCAAAGCCGACGGACGCATTGTGACTGCAGGATTTTCCTTTCACGGCGAGCCTGAGGATTTCAACCCCATCGTGGATGGCTATCCCTGGGATTTCTGCCAGATTCAGTACAATTACCTGGACGAGAAATACCAGGCCGGGACAGCGGGATTGAAATACGCGGCGGCCAAAGACCTGGCCGTCATCATCATGGAACCGTTGCGTGGAGGCAATCTGGGGCGGCCCACGCCCCCGCCGGCCGTCAAATCCATCTGGGACGGGGCAGAAACGCCCCGCTCTCCCGTGGCCTGGGCTCTGCTTTGGCTCTGGAATCAGCCTGAAGTCACGGTGGTCATTTCCGGCATGAACGACGAAGCCCACATCGATGAAAATATCACCCTGGTCGACCAGGGCCGTCCCGGCATTCTGACCGCGGCGGAGTTGGATCTGGTGACACGGGCCGCCGATACCTACCGGGAGCTGATGACCGTGGGCTGCACCGGTTGCGGATACTGCCTGCCCTGCCCCGCCGGTGTGGCGATTCCTGTTTGTTTTGAAATGTACAACAACATGCATATGTTTAATCAGCCCGATGCCGCCAAATTCGGCTACGCCATCCGGCTGAGCGGAGATATGACCAGCGGGGTTACGGGCTACGCTTCCCAGTGCGTTCAGTGCGGCGAGTGCCTTGAGAAATGTCCCCAGCAAATCCCGATTCCCGACATTCTCGCCAAGGTCGTTGCCGACATGGAAGACGAAAGCCTTTCCCAGCGCCTGGCCATGGCCCGTGAGATCATGATGAAGGAAGCGAAATAGGGAACAGGCATTGCCCATCTGCCGCCCTGCAATTCAGCAGTTATCAGAAGCAAAAATGGCCTCACCAAAAAAATGGTGGGGCCATTCGTCATTTTTTGAGTTTTTAATCCTGCCGGCTCGGATCGAACTTCTCATAAGCCAGGATAATTTATTTTAACCTTTCAAGCAAAATAGTATAAGATTTCAAACATTTCATGGGCATTGAACGCCTCATTTTTCCCCAAACAAAGGCAAACACTTATTCGGGCCAGGGGGATGGCTGCCCTGGCAGCCACCCTGAACAATCCTGATTTGTTTATTTCGCTGAACCAATTCTGATTTCATTACCACCTACCCACGAGAACGAGCTGTACCGCAGTGGGTACTGCTTTTAGTAAATACATCGCGTCTCGAAACGCGAACATCGCCAAGCGGGGAGGTCTTATGCGTACTCTGTTCTGTTCAGCTGTTCTGGTGACAGCCGCTATTTTCCTGCCATCGACGTCTGCTCTGGCCGCGCGGCCGGCGCCAAGCAGCGAACGCCTGAGCGTTCAACCGCGGACGACAGTGACCATGTCCCGGCCGGACCTTGTGATCCAGGGCGTGACCTTCGCCAAACCGCCGAAAGCGGGCGACCGGGTCGGCACGAAGACGATTTTCAACGTGCAGATTCAGAACCCGAGCGACGCGGCTGCGCCGCAGAACCGGCTGAAGATTACCTGTACGCCCCTCGGCGCCACGCCGTGCAGCCCGGACCTCTCGGGTTCCGTGACCGTTCAACCGCTGGCCCCGAATGGCCAGTTCGGGATCGGGTGGCCGCCGATGTCGCAGAACCTATGGGCGGCGGGGCAGTACCGACTGACCTTCGAGGTGGACGCCGACCATGCCGTTGCCGAGAAGCAGGAGAGCAACAACGTCAGGTCGCTGACGATCAACGTCCCCGCCGCTCCGACGGTGTCTTCAGCGGCGGATGTCTCGAAAAAGCTGACGCTGTCGCAGGCGGGCGGCGCTACGGCAAATTTAAAAGACTGCTCATTGCAGGGCAGCAAGATCATCAGCCCTGCTGACTACTCGACCCACTATCTCGCTGATAATGTCACGATCAAATGGAGCAGCCCTGCCGACAAGACCTGCGGGCTGGCGGTTAACCTGAATTCCGTCATGTCCGAACGCATGACCTGGCAGACCCAGAACACGGGAAGCTACACGTTCAAACTTCCCGTCACGCTGCCGACATCCGAGGATATGTACCACGCCTACACGGTGTGGCTATCGCCGTCGAATGACCCGCAGCAGAAACTGAGCGAAACGCATCTCATGCTGAAAACGCCCACGGCCATCCCGCCCGGCGCCTGCGCCGGTGCGTCATCCTGTCCCCAGTTCAACGATACGTGGACGGACCTCAAGGTTACGGGCTTTGCCGTGGGATATCCCCCGACTCCCGACACGATCCGTTACCAGATCCGCTGGAAGAACACCGGCCCGCAGTGCCTGCGGGTGGTGCGTTGGCGCATCACCGAGAAAGGACGCGGCATCCAGGAAGGCAGCTACATCGCCGGCGGCCCGTCGGCCACGAGCTTCGCGGTGCTTGGATGCCAGGAAATGATGATCGAAGGCGCCGTGCGCAAAAGTGACTTCACGTCCTTCTCACCATGCCAGACCTCAAGCAACCAGTGCTCCAAAGCCGTATTTACGATCGACTATGACAACAGCGTCGTGGAAACCGACGAATACAACAACCAGAAGGTAATGATCTTCAGCTGGCCGGACCCCTGGCCGCAGTAACATGTCCGGCTTGGAGCGGCCGACACGGTTTTCGCGGCGCGAGGCATGATGGTGGCGGGGCAGGTTTCGGCGAAGTCAATTGAAGGTACATGACCTCAGCTGTTCGGGAAAATGGCCCCCTGATGGAGAGGGCTCAACCCGTTTCCGGGTGAGCCCTTTTTATGCCTGATAAATGGTGATTTATGAACCGGAATAATATGCCCCCATTGTCCCTTAAACCTTTGAAACAAAAACCTCCCTGAGGGTCCAAACTATGGTCTCCATTTTAATCAGCCCGGATATTACAATGTACTTTTGCGGCTTTTTGAAGCCTCATCATTTCCCCAAATTATAACCTTGTCTGCATAGTCTTCGGGAATTCCGGGTGGAAATTCTGCCACGGGTTTTAAAAAATAATTAGCCAGTTTTTCATCAATGTTAACAAGCGAGCCTTTCGGTTCTTTTCCGAAAGGCTCTTCCCATTTCTGGAGAATTGTAATCAGTTCGACGTCTTTTGCCAGAAGCAGTTCAGCCAAGGAGGAACCGGCGCTAACATCTCGCCATTTCTTTTTTTTGAAGGCGTGGAGATTTCCAACAAGGGCGAGGACTTTGGATTTTTGAGAGACATTGTAAATCCTGTCCGCCATGTGGGTGTCCCGATAGATACCCGAGGTCTTGGGGGCGTCAACGGCCAGAATATTTATGCACTGGCCTGCCAACCGGAGACCGCGAAGATCGGCAAGCATGGACCGGTAACCCGGGTGATCGATAATGGGGTTGACCTTTATGGCGGAAACAGGTCCTTGATCAATGGCTGCCTGCTGATCTGCGGGAATTTCCAAGGCGATGGTCAGGCATTCTCCGAATTCCGTATATTCCCTGGCCAGGTTGGTGAGGAGGGATGTGGATTCGGGCTTTTTATGGATTTCGCCGAGGATGAGAACTTGGTGGGTATCCAGGAGAGGTAAAAGGTGCTTGGGGGGGAGGGTCTCTGCCAATGCGACAGGAGGAAACAACCAGGGCAAGAGAAAAAGGAGCGGTAGGGTGGCCAAAAGCTTTCCTGCCAATTCAAATGGAAAGTTTTTTGACATTTTTATCCAACATGTGTGGTAGCTCCGGCGGCGCCACCTCCAAAACTGAACAACGCTGTTTTTATCGCAAAAACCAAAAATATTACTGCTCCATTTCAGCATTTTTTTCACCTTCTTCCGTTAGCCCGGTTTATTCATGAGACTCCCCCGCGAAACAGTCAAGAGTGCGTCAGATCAAGCCAGGCGACGTGGGTTGCAAGCGTACTTGCCGTACATCGAAACGCAAAAAACGAGCACGGCTTAGGACGGCGTGCAAAGGTCATGTGAAGTTGATGTCTTCATGAAAAATCTGGGTTGGCAGGTTTTAAAAACAAAAGTCAGGCTATTGATTTTAAAAGATTTAACAATCTTTAATTTGTGATGATTTTGCGCATCAACAAAAATTTTTTTGCGGAAAAAATGGCTACATTCCGATCATTTGCAAGATCCGGACCGGGGGATTAGGGATAGGGGGGGCGAGGGTGAGCCTGCCGGGACGCTGTTGCCTTATTGCCCTAGAAAATCGGGTTGCCGTTTGAACGCCTGATAAGCCCCAAGGACAACAGGGCAACGCTCCAAGCATTTCAAACCCGTTTGGATGTACTATTGACTCGACATTGAGTATAATCCGGGGAATTTATTTCAAGGATTGTTTGTAAATGAGTTCCCATCCAAACCTTCTCGTTGTCCTCGGCCCCACGGCGTCTGGAAAAACGCGCCTCGGTGTCGATCTGTGCCGCAGATTGAACGGGGAGATCATCTCTGCCGACTCGCGTCAGGTCTATCGCGGCATGGACATCGGCACCGGCAAGGACCTCGACGAGTACGGTGACATCCCTTACCACCTGATCGATATCGCCGACCCCGGCTACGAATTCAACCTCTTTGAATTTCAGCGCCTCTTTTATGCGGCTTTCGAGGATATCCGCAACCGCCATCGCCTGCCGGTGCTGGTCGGCGGTACCGGCCTCTATCTCGATGCCGCCCTGCGGGGCTACCGGCTGGTCGAGGTTCCCCCCAACCCGCAACTGCGGACCGAACTGGCGCACCTCTCGGAAGAAGAGCTGACCTCCCGTCTTCTTTCCCTCAAGCCGGAGCAGCACAACACCACCGACACCATCAACCGGGAAAGGCTGACCCGCGCCATAGAGATCGCCGAGGGCGAAAAGAATCCGCGTCCTGAAAAACTCCCCCCGGCCCCTGAACTTTTTCCTTTGATATTTGGTATCCAATGGGAGAGGCAGGAGCTCATCAAAAGGATTGAAACACGCCTGCGACAACGCCTCGACGAAGGGATGATTGAAGAAGTGGCGAATCTCCATGACAACGGCGTCCCCTACCCAGTGCTGGAAGGCTACGGCCTGGAGTACCGTTTCGTCGCCCTTCACCTGCAGGGCCAGCTCAACCGCAACGACCTCTTTCAGCAGCTCGCCGCTGCCATCCGCGCCTTTGCCAAACGCCAGATGACCTGGTTCCGGCGCATGGAACGGCACGGCGTTCTCATCCACTGGATTGACGGCAAGTTGGATCTCCAATCGCAGGCCATGGCCGTTCTTAAAGGGCACCAGCCATGAACTTTTCCCCCACTCAACTGCCGGCGGAGGTTCATCGCTACCTTCGCAAACGCGGAATAAGCGGTCCCTGGAGCCTGGAAGGAAGTGATCGCAGCGATTTCGACGGCGCGGTGGTCATCCCGGCCCTTGCCGAAAGCCGCAACCTCCCCGCCACGCTGGAAAGCCTGGCGCAAAACCCGCCTGAGGCCCTCAGCCGGTTTCTGGTAGTGGTGGTCATCAATCATGGCTGTGAAGCCAATCCTGCCACCAAAGAGGACAATTTCCTTGTTCTGCAGAAGTTTCGCCATGGAGACCTCCACTTCGGTGCCCTGCAAATAGCCTGGGTGGACGCGGCATCGCCGGACCTGGAGCTCCCCGGCCGGGGAGGCGTCGGGCCGGCCCGCAAGATCGGCTTCGATCTCACCCTCAGCCATTGCCGATTCAACGGCTCCGGACCACCACTTCTCGTCTCTCTGGACGCCGACACCCTGGTGGAAGCCAACTACCTGTCCGCCATTGTTGACCATTTTCAAAATCGCCGGGAGGGTTGTGCCGTCCTCCCCTTCCGGCACCAGCAGGGGAGTACGGGGGAAATCGATACCGCCATCCGCCACTATGAACTTTTTCTGCGCAGCTACGTCCTCGGCCTCAGCCAAGCCGGGTCTCCCTATGCCTTTCACACCATCGGCAGCACCATGGCCTGCCGTGCCGATGCCTACGTGCGAAGCGGAGGGATGAACCGCCGCCCCTCGGGTGAAGATTTCTATTTTCTCCAGCAAATGCAAAAAACGGGAGGCGTCGCCCACCTCCGGGGCACCACCGTCCACCCCTCGCCGCGCCCCTCCCTGCGGGTCCCTTTCGGCACCGGGCCGACCGTGGCCCGCTTTCTCCGCGAACCCGACCGGGCGGTCCGTTTTTATCACTCCGGCGGATTTGCCCTGCTCGGCAAGTGGCTGAGTTGTGCAGAAGCTCACTGGCAGGAACCGGCGGCCATCCTCATGAGGAGGGCCCGGGCAATCTCCCCGCACCTTGCAAGCTTTCTGGAGCGGATCGACTTTTTAGGAAACTGGGGACGGCTTCAGGCCAACCATTCTTCACGGGACCGTTTCCTCGCCGCGTTCCACGGCTGGTTCGACGCTCTCCGCAGCCGCCAGCTCCTCCATCACCTCTCTTCCGGTCCTCTCCCCTACTGCGACCGTCATGAGGCCCTCGAACCTCTGTTTAAAAATTGCGGCCTGCCATTTTCCAAACCCCTTGAAGAACAGCTGGATAGCCTCCGCAATTTCCAGTTGGAAGATTAAATTTTCCACCTTTCAGAACCGGCATCCATGGAAAAATGCGGCACTTGGTTGACGGCCTTCAAATCCCAAGGATGGGTTTATACGGCCCTTGAAATGGCCGATGCCAACCTGTCAACCAGCGAGGCTGAAAGTAGCTTAAATACGCCCCTTTTCCTGCTCAACCTTGAACTTCAAACTTTTCATTAGCATCATTTCATGCCCAAAATCAGGCATTTATTTCCACCGGCGGACTTGACAAACGCCGGACCGGGGATTACATTACCCGGTGTTCCAAACTTTCAGGAGGTTTCACATGCCAGTTTATGAATACGGTTGCGAAAAATGCGGCGAAGTTTTCGAAGTCAAACAGAAATTTTCGGATGATCCGATCACCGAATGCAAGTTTTGCAAAGGCCCCGTGCAAAGGCTTATTTCCGCGCCTGCCTTCTCTTTGAAAGGCGGCGGATGGGCCAAAACCAACTATGCCAAAACCCCCAACTGGCACGATCACGGCGCCAAAAACTACGACAAATCCCTCTCAAAACACTGCTCTTTCAGAGCCAAAGGGATGGAACCTCCGGATTGCTGCAAACCGAAACAATAGCATCTGACCTATAATTCCTTGATGAAAACAATATTAAAAATCCCCATTTCCCCATGGGGATTTTTTGTTGTATTTTCCCAATTATTCAATCGGGTATCGGATTGTTCGAAACCCATTTTTTCTGTTCAGTAACAAACAAGCAAGTTGTTTCCCTGACGGATACAGGCTATATTTAGCTGTGTTTGGCTATGCGTTTTCATACTCTTCAAACCCACGCCCAAAAGGTCAGCCATGATTAATAAAATCGGTTTTATCGGACTCGGGACCATCGGCAAGCCGGTGGCCATCAACCTCGCAAAAAAAGGCTATTCCATTTCGGCTTTCGACCTCCATTCCCGCCCCATTGAAGAACTTCTGGAACTTGGGGCGACAGTTGCCTCGTCCCCCGCCGAAGTGATACGGGGCCAGGATATGGTCATCCTCATTCTTCCCGAAAAGGACGAAAAAAATCAGGTTCTTCCGGGAAAAGACGGGCTTCTCGAAAACATCTCCGTGGAAACCCTGCTTGTCGACCTCGGCTCCCACTCCCTCGAAGCAACCCTGGAGCTGGCTGCGGAAGCTGAGAAACGCAGGGTGCCGTTTCTCGATGCCCCGGTCTGGGGGACACGGGACAGGGCTATCGACGGCCTTCTCACCGTCCTTGTGGGTGGCCCGGGCGAACACCTGAGCCGCTGCCGGGAGGCATTTTCCAGCTTTGCGCTGAACATTATTCACGTCGGCAATATCGGCGATGGGACGCGCATGAAATTTATCGTCGATATGCTTCAGGCCCAACTTGCGGAAGCCCTGGCCGAAGGACTGATGCTTGGAGAAAAACTCGGTTTCAAAGCTGAAAAAATCCTTGAAGTGATCGATGCGGGCACCGTAGCCTCCCCTCTTTTTCATTCCAAAGGCCGCGCCATCTCCAGAGGGGACTTCACCCGCAACCAGGCCCTCAAATATATTTTCGGAAACCTTTTATACGTCAGGGATTTTTCACGAAAAACGGGCTTCAAACTGCCTGCCGCTGAAACCGTTCTCCAGGTTTTCGAACAGGCGGTACAGCAGGGTTATGGCGAAGAGGACTTTTCCGCCGTTGCCAAGGTTTTGAAAAAACAGCAGATCCTGGACAAATGAAGGGAGAATGAAGTTGGCTAAATTGATTGACGGCAAAGCCATATCCCAACAATTGCGGCAGGATATTGCCGCCGAAGTCTCACTCCTTAAGAAAAAGGGGTTCACACCCGGTCTCGCCGTGGTCCTGGTCGGGGATGACCCCGCCAGCCGCACCTATGTCAGCATGAAGGAAAAAGCTTGTCAGACGGCCGGTATTTTTTCCCTCGAACACAAGCTGCCCGAAAACACCCCGGAAAATGACCTTCTGAAACTTGTTGAAAACCTCAACCGCGACGAGCGCATCGATGGCATTCTCGTCCAGCTTCCCCTTCCGGATCATATCAACAGCGACCGGGTGATCGAAACCATATCCCCGCACAAGGATGTGGACGGTTTTCATCCTTACAATTTTGGCCGGCTTGCCGTCGGAAAACCTCTTTTTCAACCCTGCACCCCTTATGGCATTATGAAGCTTCTTGAGGCCACCGGCATCGACCTCAAGGGCAAAGAGGTTGTGGTGGTCGGCCGCTCCAACATCGTCGGCAAGCCGGTGGCCCTCATGTGCCTCGCCAAGCATGCTACCGTCACCATCTGTCACTCGCGCACCGTCGATCTCCCGGCTAAAGTCGGCCAGGCCGATGTGGTAATCGCGGCCGTCGGCAGGGCGGAAATGATCAAAGGTGCATGGCTGAAAGCAGGTGCCGTGGTCATCGACGTCGGCATCAACCGGATCGGCGAAAAAAAACTGGTCGGGGATGTGGAATTCGACGCGGCTTTCGAGCGCGCCAGCGCCATCACGCCGGTTCCCGGCGGGGTTGGCCCCATGACCATTACCATGCTTCTCGCCAATACCGTGGAGAGCTGCAAGAAACGCATGAACAAAGGATAGCTGCCAACTACCATGATAATCAGCAAACAAAAACCACGGGAAGAGCTCCTGGAACAGCTGGAAGGGGTCGACCGGCTTTTCCTGATCGGCTGCAGCGCCTGCGCCACCGAATGCAAATCCGGGGGGGAGGAGGAAGTCTTCCAGATGGAGGAATGGCTAACCTCCCTCGGCAAGGAGGTTACCGGCAGCATCGTCATCGACAGCCCCTGCAACATCAATCGCGCCGCACGGGACCTGCGCAGCCAGCGCCAGCAGGTGGATGAGGCCGACGCCATCATGGTTCTGGCCTGCGGTGCCGGGGTTCACTCCATTGCCATCAAGTCCAGCAAACGGGTCATCGGCGCTCTCGACTCCCTGTTCCTCGGCAACATCCGGCGCATCGGCAAATTTGAAGAAAAATGTTCGTTGTGCGGAACCTGTATCCTCAACGAAACGGGCGGTATCTGCCCGGCCACGCTCTGTCCCAAGGGACTCCTCAATGGCCCCTGCGGGGGCATGGAAGAAGGAAAATGCGAAACCGACCGCGACCTCGACTGTGCCTGGCACCTTATTTACGAAGCCCTTAAACAGCAAGGCCGAAAAAACGTATTCACCCGCATCGTGCCACCCAAGGACTGGCAGAAAAAAAAGCACCCGGACCGCCTCGAAACCGGCCGCTCTTCGAAGTAGAATTGTTTTTTAAAATCTTTGTTTTGCCAGGAAACATAAGGATTTCATATTAACCACTCCAAAACCTGATCGATTCCTGGAAAAGGCCTTCCGACATGTCCCGATTAAGAGACCAGCTAGCCTCCGGTCAATTTGTGGTAACCGCCGAGATAGCCCCCCCGAAAGGGGTCGGCGTAAAAAATATTTTCGAAACCGTTTCCCGCATGGAAGGGATCACCGCCATCAACGTCACTGACAACCAGGGGGCCAACATGCGCATGAGCCCCGTGGCCGTAGCCGCCCTTCTGGTCCGGGAGGGCTTCGAACCGGTCCTCCAGATAACCTGCCGGGACCGCAACCGCATGGCCCTCCAGTCGGAACTTCTCGGTGCCGCCCAGTTCGGTATCGAAAACCTGCTGCTTCTTTCCGGCGACCATCCCTGTTTCGGTGATCATCCCGACACCCGCCCGGTTTTTGATCTCGACTCCATCCATCTGCTTCAGGTGGTGGACAACCTGACCAAGGGCCGGGACATGGCCGGCAAACCCCTTTCCGGTGACCCACCCTTTTTTTTCCCGGGTGCTGCAGCAGTCCCTGAAGCCGAACCCTTTGACCTGATGTTTCAGAAATTCCGGAAAAAAGTGAATTCCGGAACCCGTTTTTTCCAGACCCAGGCGGTTTTTAATCTGGAAAAGCTCGAGAATTTCATGGCTGCCGCCCGTCCCCTGGGAGTACCGGTCGTTGCCGGTGTCCTGCTCCTGAAAAGCGCCCGCATGTGTCATTTTCTGAACCGCAATATTCCCGGCGTCAACGTTCCCCCCCACCTCATCGAACGCCTGGAAAAGGCCTCCGACCCTATCGAGGAAGGAGTCGCCATTGCCCGCGAAACCGTGCATGTTGTCCGCGACCTGTGCAGCGGCGTCCACCTCATGACCCTCGGCCAGGAAAAACGTATCCCCGATATCCTTGAAAAGAACCGTATTGAGTGTTAAACCATTGTATTAAATGCAACCGTTTTGTGGAGAGGGCCATGCTGAAGAAAACACCTTTGAACAACATCCATAGAGCCCTGGGCGCCAAACTTGTCGAGTTCGGCGGCTGGGAAATGCCGGTTCAGTATCAGGGTATCATCGACGAACACCTGGCGGTGCGCCGCGCAGCCGGCCTCTTTGACGTTTCCCATATGGGAGAAATTGCCGTCGACGGCCCGAAAGCGCTTGACTTCATTCAGCTTCTGACCATCAACGACGCAGCCGCCCTGAGCAACGGCCAGGTCCAGTACACGGCCATGTGCTATCCCGACGGCGGCGTGGTCGACGACATGACCCTCTACCGTTTTGGCCAGGATTGCTTCCTTTTCTGTGTCAATGCCGCCAACATTGACAAGGACTTTGCCTGGATGCTTCAAATCCTTAAGGAAAGCGCTATGGCCGATGTGGAAATTCGGAACCTCAGTCCGGACTACGGCCAGCTCGCCCTTCAAGGTCCTGCCTCTGCTGCCATCCTGGCCGGACTCACAACCACCACCCTTGAGGGCATCGCCTATTACCATTTTGAAGAGGGGACGGTCGCCGGCACTCCTGCTATCATTTCCCGTACCGGTTACACAGGCGAAGACGGTTTTGAGCTCTATATCCCTGCCGAGCGGACAGCGGAACTCTGGGAAGCCCTGATGACGGCCGGCAACGAACACGGTCTCGTTCCTGCCGGGCTCGGCTGCCGGGACACTCTGCGCCTGGAAAAAAAATACGCCCTCTATGGCCATGAGATCAGCGCCAAAATTTCCCCCCTGGAGGGAGGGCTGGCCTGGATTACCAAGCTCGGCAAGTCAGATTTTATCGGCAGGGACGCGCTCGTGCGCCAGAAAGAGATGGGTGTGCCCCGGCGTCTGGTCTGCCTGGTTCTCGAAGAGCCCGGCGTCCCCCGCCAGGGTTACCCGGTTTACGCTGCTGACCGTCAGATCGGGGAAGTGACCAGCGGCACCATGTCGCCGTCTCTGCGCCAGGGTATCGCCCTGGCACTGATCGAAAAGGATTTCGCTACCGTGGAAAGTGCGGTTCAGGTCGGCATCCGCGATAAAAAGCGTGCTGCCCGTATTACCAAACCACCTTTCTACCCCAAGGCAGGTTAAGGTGTCTGTGATTATGGTCTTTCGGGTTTTACCCGGGCTTTAATGAAATCGAATGGTATTTAAAATTTTTCAAAAAGGAGTTTTGCCATGGAAATTCCGGAAGAGTTGAGGTTTACAGAAGATCATGAGTGGGTCCTGGTTGAGGAGGATGTGGTGACCGTTGGTATTACGGACTTTGCCCAGGAGTCTCTCGGCGACATCGTATTCGTTGAACTTCCCAATGTCGGCACCAAGGTCGAGGCCGGCAAAGCCTTTGGAGTCGTGGAGTCGGTCAAGGCAGTCTCCGACGTTTATGCACCGGTTTCCGGTCAGATCGTAGAGATTAACGAGGAGCTCCCGGACGCTCCCGAGGTCATCAACACCTCGCCTTACGAGGACGGCTGGATGGTCAAAATCAAGCTTGAGGACTCCTCCGAACTGGATGAACTCATGGATGCCGATGCCTACCAGGAATTCCTCGAAAACGAAGAGTAGGATAAATCATGGCTTTCACTCCCCACACCGGCAATGATATAGCACAGATGCTCAAAGTCATAGGCGTGGATTCCATTGAAGGTCTGTTCGATGAAATCCCTGCGGCGGTCCGCTGCCAAAAGGCTCTCGACCTTCCCGCACCACTGTCCGAGAGCGAAATTCTGAGGGAACTTAAAAATCTGGCCGCCGGGAACGCCACACCGGAAACCCATATTTCCTTCCTGGGCGGGGGAACCTACAATCATTTTATTCCCGCAGTCGTTGACTTTCTCACCTCCCGGGGTGAATTTGCCACGGCTTACACCCCCTACCAGAGCGAAATCAGCCAGGGAACCCTGCAGGCCATCTTCGAATTCCAGACCCTCATCTGCCAGCTTACCGGTATGGAGGTCGCCAACGCCTCGATGTACGACGGCGCCTCCGCCTGCGCAGAAGCGGCCCTCATGGCGGCACGCCTGACGCGCCGCAAAAAAATCCTCATGTCCCGCGCTCTTCATCCCGAGTACCGGGAAACCGTGGCAACCTACTGCCGATTTCTTGAAATGGCATTGATTGAACTTCCGTTCAATGAGAATGGGGTGACCTCTCTTGAAGATCTGCAGGCCCATCTGGACGGTCAGACCGCGGGGGTGATTCTCGGCTATCCCAACTTTTTCGGCGTTATTGAAAATATTGGGTCCCTTGCCCCCCTGGTTCAGGGCCAGGGAGCCAAGCTGGTGGTGGCTGTCCAGGAGGCGGCTTCTCTCGGCATCCTCAAACCGCCCGGCGAGCTCGGTGCCGACATCGTCGTCGGCGATGGCCAAAGCTTCGGCATTCCGCCCGCCTTCGGCGGTCCCCATGTCGGTTTTTTCGCCGTTCGCCAGAAGGACGTGCGCTCGATTCCCGGACGCCTCGCCGGCGAGACCATCGATCAGGAGGGGAAACGCGGTTTCGTCCTCACCCTGAGCACCCGCGAACAGCATATCCGCCGGGAAAAGGCGACCTCCAACATCTGCTCCAATCACGGCCTCTGCGCCCTCATGGCAACGGTCTACCTTTCCCTGCTCGGCAAGGAAGGCCTGCGCAAGGTGGCCATCCATAACCATTCCAAGACCGAATACGCCAAAAAGGAGATTGCGGCCCTTAACGGCTTCTCTCTGCCTTTTGCCGCCCCGACCTTCAACGAGTTCGTGGTCGAGGCCGAGGAACCCGTCGAACAGGTTCTGGACCGTCTTGAGAAGAAAGGCATTCTCGGCGGCATTGCCCTCCGGCCATTCCATGCTGAGATGGGCAAGCGGTTTCTGGTCTGCGTCACCGAGCAGAACAGCCGTGGCGACATCGACGCCCTGATCGAAGCTCTGGCAGGAGGAAAATCATGAATATCGGCACCACCGGCCTGTCACTCAATGAGAAACTGATTTTCGAGCATTCCCGTCCGGGGAGGCAGGGCTTCAGCCTGCCCGAACTCGACGTGCCGGAAGCTGCTCTGCCCGACGAGCTGACACGGGAGGAGATCCGGGACTTTCCCGAGGTTTCCGAGGTCGAGGTGGTACGCCACTTCACCCGCCTATCGTCCTGGAACTACGGCGTCGATTCCGGCTTCTACCCCCTCGGCAGCTGCACCATGAAATACAACCCCAAGGTCAATGAAACGGCGGCCCGCAAACCGGGCCTCGCCTACATACATCCCTATACCCCCGCTGCGCTGTCCCAGGGGGCTATGGAGATCATCTACCGGCTGGAAAAGATGCTGGGCGAAATTTCGGGTTTCCCGGCGGTAACCCTCCACCCGGCAGCCGGAGCGCACGGCGAACTGACTGGCATGATGGTCATCCGCGCTTTTCACGAAAAGCAGGGAAATCCGCGCCGCAAGGTCCTGATCCCGGACACCGCCCACGGCACCAACCCGGCCTCGGCCATTCTTTGCGGCTACGAGGTCGTCTCCATCCCTTCCGACGGCTACCTCTCGGCCGAGGAAGTGGCAGCCCACATGGATGACGAAGTGGCGGCCCTGATGGTCACCAATCCCAACACCCTGGGGCTTTTCGAAAAAGAGATTGTCGAAATCTGCGCGGCGGTACACGCCAAGGGAGGGCTGGTCTACTGTGACGGCGCCAACATGAACGCCCTCATGGGGATCTGCAAGCCCGCCGATCTAGGCATCGACGTCATGCATTTTAACCTCCACAAGACCTTTTCCACCCCGCACGGCGGCGGCGGTCCGGGTGCGGGCCCTGTCGGAGTGACGACCGACCTCGAACCTTTCCTTCCCAACCCTCGGATTAGGCAAGAAAATGACGGCTTCCTGTGGGACGAAAATCGGCCCGACGCCATCGGCCGCCTGCGCGCCTATCACGGCAACTTCGGCATTCTGGTGAGGGCCTATACCTATATCCGCATGCTGGGAGCGGAGGGGCTGCGCCGGACCAGCGAGATGGCGGTTCTCAACGCCAACTATATCCGGGCCCGTCTGGAGCCCCACTATCATCTTCCCTACAAACAGCGCTCCCTGCACGAGGTGGTCTTTTCCGAGCAGCATCTGAAAGGCGGCTGCCACACCATGGATGCAGCCAAACGCCTCATCGACTACGGCTTTCATCCGCCGACCGTTTACTTCCCCCTGGTAGTCAAAGGGGCGATCATGATTGAGCCGACGGAGACCGAAACGCGGGAAAGTATTGATGAATTCTGCGACGCCATGATCCGTATCGCTGAAGAATCCGGGGAAAACCCCGAACTGCTCAAACGGGCGCCGGTTAATACCCGCACCCGCCGCATGGATGAGGCCCTCGCCGCCCGCAAGCCGAAACTAAGGTGGGAAAAGCATGCGAAAGAGTAATCTTTCTTGATGAAACCGGCTACACAATGAAAAGGGTTTGCGTTTTTGTCGCAAACCCTTTTTTCTTGCGGGGCAACCTTGTGCTTTTAAATTTATCCGCAGCACTTTTTAAACTTTTTTCCGCTTCCGCATGGGCAGGGCTCATTGCGCCCCACCTTCTTTTCAGCAAGCTTTGTTTCCGATGGATTCAACAATATCTCAAGGTCGATAATATCCTCAGGCTTATCCGGGTCCAATTTAATGGCATATTTCCAGTCATTTTCCTTGAATATTGCTCTAACCTCTTCCACTCTTTCTTCCGTTTGCACACTGACAACCGCTGGATTCTTTAAGGTCCCCAATTTCGCGGTCTTTTTTCCATCAAATATTTTTTCCATTTTTACACCATTCAGTTAATGTGAGATTCATCCACCCCGGTACCAGTTATTCGCAGTTTTTATAGACTTAAACCCTCTGATGCTTCCTGTCAATACAAGATATGTTTTCACATTGACGCAATAACCTGAAATGTTTCGGTTTTTCAGTCGGATAACCTTCCATGCAATGGTCCCCTCCGCCTCCGAAAGCCCCGGCGACCCAAGAGCCTTTCCCCCATATCTCCGCCCAAAAAGGGTGCCGGGCCTTATTTGCCAGGCGATGCTTAAAACTCTTTGGGAAAATGAAATTGGAGCGGGGCAGATTATACAGCCGATCTCATAAAAACAATGCCATTGCCGTTTTTCTGCCGGGGTATAGCAACGCTGGCCTCAAGACCTGAGTCAGCACGCATCACAGCCCCGGAAAAACAAATTTTATTTGAAATGATACCGTCCTGGTGCTAGAATTTAAAAGTATGAAATGGGTGGAAAACAGCTTTTATTTCATCCATTTATAATGGAAGAATTTTTGGGTGATAAAAATATCTTGTTCAACGCCGTTACAGGAAACCGGTTCACCCAAAGAAAACCTGTAAGTTCTTTAGAACAAAACTCAAGGTTCCACAATATCATTACACGTAAAAATTTATTGGGAACCTTTTAGAGGAGAAAAAAAAATGAAAAAGTATCGTTTTGAAGATCTGTGCAAAAAAGCTGAACAGGGCTACATTGTATCCGTCAGAAACCCTTCCGAAGGCAAGACTGCGGATGTCCTGTGCTGTTCTTTGGACCACATGGAAGTCTACACCAACGACGCCAAACGCGAGTGCTGGGATTTTCATCAGTGTGAGGAAATCACCGGCCGGACTTATCCTCAGGAGGACAAATGGGAAGGCTTTTCTAAATAATGCCGACCGGCCATAAAAGCCGATTTTAAAAAAATAGGCTGCTTAAAAAATCCCCGCAAACCAGTGGGGGTTTTTTTATTCCGGATTTTCCATCGACCGCATTTCGCCCATATTACCCAGTGCAGAGTTAAAATCCCTGAAGGCTGGCAGCGCATTGTTCCGCCGCCGGAAACCACAGCTGAAGCGAAAAACCGCCTTCATAAATAATATTATTTTGGGGACTGGATTTTTTTGCAAAAAATTAGTTTGACGCTATAATTTCAGTGCCTGTAATGACATATGGGTAAAAAGAGAGGTGGTCGGAGAGAAAGGAGGAAAAAAACAGAAAAAAAGTCACTGCTCCAATGCAACATGCCCCAAAGAATCGTTAGATTTACCCTTATTTTTTTATTTCAAGGAGAAAGTATGAGGAAGGTAGCATTTTTTACAGCCGTAGTATTTGTAGTGATCAGTTCCACCGTTGCCTTTGCCGGAAAGGCTCCTCAAAACGTGGTTGACCTGGCCAATTCCCAATTGGCAGCACTTGGAGCGGATGCTGAAATAGTCAAAGCGGTAAAAGCTCAAAATGCCGAGGGCAAAACACTGAAGGATATCAAAAAGGTAGATGGTAAATGGATAGACGACATGGCAGCCGGGGGGGCAACGCCTGCTTTAATGACCGCTTTGATGTCGAATGACTGTGCCAAGCATCTTAATGAGTTAATGGGGCAGCATCCTTATATCACCGAAATTTTTGTCACCGACAATCAAGGTGCCAACGTCTGTCAGACCGGCGAAACCAGTGACTACTGGCAGGGCGACGAAGCCAAATTCCAGGAAGTTTTCAACAAGGGCGTTCTCGTTGCCGACCCCAAGGAAGGGAATTGCCAGGTTTCGGTTCCCGTGGTTGACGGCCAGACCCATGTCGGCACCATGACTATCGGCGTTGATGTTGCTCAGGTCCCGTAACAGTAAATAAAATTTTTACACGCTTGGCCTTTCTCAATTAACCATCTCAAAAATACCGGAAAGCGAATGCTTCCGGTATTTTTTTTAGGAATTTAGGACCTTAAAGATTGCAAGTCAATTTCTCTGTAAAAGGCACTCTTCTGGGTAAGGTCAGAAACCTCGTCAGGCTCCGAGAACCCGAACCCATCGTCAACGGCAACCGCTTCTTTGGCTGCACTTTCCGCGGCATGAAATAAAAAAATCCCCAGGGCGACATGCTCTGGGGCCATCACTAGAAGATTTCACGATTTGGCTGCTCCAATAAGACGCCATTGCCGGACCTATTGTAGAATCAAATACCGGAACCGGTTTCACCGGAAGCGCAACAAACCCAAGGTCGAAGCTCCCCCAAAACCCTCAGTTTCGATATCATCATTTTGCAGAACTTTTTACCTGTTTTTGCCCCCCTCCCATGAGCCGCATTCAAGAAACACTTTGTTCCCGGCTCCGCCTTCTGGTAACTTAGATCCATCTTTTTTTTCGTGGAGGTCCCCGGACGTTGCTGACGGACCATCCATGGACAACAAATTGAAACAAAGCGGCTTAAGAAACGCCGCCTCTTGCCACCCATGATTCGGGGGCCATACCAAGGAGAATATATATGCCCAATGATTCGGAAATGAGCACCGGGATCGCAGGACTGGATCGGGTACTGGGGAGGGTTCTTCCCGGCGACAACATCGTCTGGCAGGTTGATTCCATCGAGGACTACGCACCTTTCATCCCTCCCTACACGGAAAAGGCGAAGCGCTCGGGAAGGCCGCTGATCTATTTCCGCTTTGCCCGTCATCATCCCCTGGTTCCGGAGGGGCTGGCCACCGAGATCCACGAGCTCAATCCCCAGGATGGCTTCGAAACTTTTATCAGTCAGATTCACCACGTCATCGAGCGCATCGGAAGACGGAGCTTTTATGTCTTTGATTGTCTGTCGGACCTTGTAGCCGATTGGTACAGCGACCAGATGGTCGCCAATTTTTTCGTCCTGACCTGCCCTTACCTTTTCGACCTGGAAACCCTGGCCTACTTTGCCCTGATAAGAAACCATCACTCCTTTCGCGCCACCGATCCGATCACCCAGACCACCCAGATTCTGCTCGATGTTTACCGTCACCGGGAGCAGATATTCATCCATCCCCTGAAGGCACAGCATCGTCACACCCCGACCATGTATATGCTTCACACCTGGTCGCACGACGAAGTCCGGCCCGTCACCGACAGTATTACCGCTTCAGAGATCCTTTCCTCGCGCTCGCGGCCAGGCCTCAAAGCCAGAAGCGAAGAATACGACTCCTGGAAACGCAGTTTTACCAAGGCTGCGCTCATGAACGATGATATTGAATCGGAAAGCTGTTCCCTGGCGGACGCCAACATCATTTTCGAGCGGCTGTTGCGCATGGCGGTTTCCCGCGATGAGCGGATACTGGATCTGGCCAGAAAATACTTTACCCTCTCCGATTTGATTGCCATAGGCGAAAGAATGATCGGGACGGGACTGATCGGCGGGAAAACGGTCGGGGTCTTACTCGGGCGCGCCATCCTCAGGAAGGAAAAGCCCGAACTGAACCAGATGTTTGAGGTTCACGATTCATTCTTCATCGCCTCGGACGTCTTTTACACCTTCCTTGTCCGCAACGGCAGCTGGTGGCTGAGGGAAACCATGCGTCACCCCGAAACTTTTCTGCAAGGTGCCAAAGAGGCCCGCCGTCTGACCCTGCGCGGTTCGTTCCCGGACTACTTGGTCAAGGAGTTTTCGGACATGCTCGATTATTTCGGGCAATCTCCCATCATTGTACGCTCCAGCAGTCTTCTCGAGGACAATTTCGGTCATGCCTTCGTCGGCAAGTATGAAAGCGTCTTCTGCGCCAACCAGGGATCGCGATCCCAGCGTCTTGAGGACTTCCTCGCCGCGGTGAGGAGAGTCTATGCCAGCGCCATGAGCGATGAGGCCCTCCGCTACCGGGCCAAACACGGGATTCTCGATCGCGACGAACAGATGAGCCTGCTGGTGCAGCGGGTATCAGGCGCGCTTTACGGACATTATTTCTACCCGCAAATGGCGGGCGTCGGATTTTCCTTCAACCCCTACGTCTGGGAGAAATCGATCGATCCCAAGGCCGGCATGCTGCGCCTGGTTTTCGGTTTGGGGACCCGGGCCGTTGACCGCAGGGACGACGACTACACGCGGCTGGTGGCCCTTAACGACCCGGACCGGCGCCCCGAAGGGGTTGTCGACAACCCGGGAAAATACTCCCAGCGCAAGGTCGACCTCCTCGATCTGGAGGCCAATCAATTGATTGCCAAGGATTTCCCCGACGTCATCCAGGGTGAAACCCGATTGCCGCTGGCCAAAGTTGCCTCACGCGATCGCAGGATTGAGGAAATGGCCCGCCAGCGGGGCCGGGAAGCAAGCTGTTCGTGGGTTTTGACCTTTGACCAGCTGCTGACCAAAACCTCCTTTGCCAGCGACATGCGGGAGATTCTCAACACTCTCCACAGAGTCTATGACCATCCCGTGGACATCGAATTCACCGCCAACTTCCTCGCCGACGAAGACACCCCCAGAATCAATCTGGTCCAATGCCGGCCATTCCAGGTCCGGGGCGTGGAAGACACGGCGGAGCCGCCGGCCAATCTGAGTTCCGAAGATGTGATCCTGAAAACCCACCGGGCCATTATCGGCCAGAGCCGTGTGGTCGAAATCGATCGCATGATCTACGTCGTTCCGGCCATTTACGGGAATCTTCCCATTGCCGAGCGCTATGATATCGCGGCCCTGATCGGCCGCATCGTACACAGTGCACCGCCCAAAAACGGAATCACGATGCTTCTCGGACCGGGACGCTGGGGAAGCACCACCCCATCTCTCGGTATCCCTGTATCCTTTTCCCAGATCAACCGGGTTTCCATCCTCTGTGAAATCGTCGCGATGCGCGACGACCTCATTCCCGATGTTTCCCTCGGAACCCATTTTTTCAGTGAAATCGTGGGAATGGATATGCTCTACCTGGCGGTTTTCCCACAACAGGAGGAAAGTGCGATCAACAGCGATTTCTTCGGCGGGGCGCCCAACAAGCTGCGCCAGATCCTGCCGGAGGCCAGCTTGGCACATGAAAATACCGTCAAGGTCATCGACGTGTCCGACCTGCCGCAAAAACGGCCGTTAAAAATCAACGCCAATACCCTGAAACAAAAGGCTCTCTGCTATTTTGAACCCAAGTGACGCCCCAACCGTAAGGAGCCGGGGGAGATTCAAATAATCCCCCCCGGCTCCGTTTCCGGTCCTGGAAAACCTTCAGCATTAATAACCCTGCAACCCCGGAAAAAGGATCCGGCGCGGCAAAGTCAGCTATCTGCCTTCTCTCCCTCGAAGACTTCCTGGCTGATGCCGAGTTGCTCGCGGGCAATCTCGCGCAGTTTGTACTTCTGCACCTTGCCGCTGGCCGTCAGGGGGAAAGCGTCGACGAATAAGACGTACCTGGGTTTTTTGTACGAGGCGATGCGGCCGCGTGCGAAATCCTGGACATCCTCCTCGGTCAGGGTCGAGCCATCCTTGCGAATAATGAAGGCGCCGACCACTTCACCGTATTTACGGTCGGGGATGCCGACGACCTGGACGTCGCGGACGCCGTCAAGGGTGTAGAGGAATTCCTCGATCTCGCGCGGATAGATATTTTCACCGCCGCGAATGATCATATCCTTGATGCGGCCGGTAATGCGGTAGTAGCCGTTGGCATCGACCTCGGCCTGGTCCCCCGAATGAAGCCAGCCGTCGGCATCGATCACGGCGGCAGTCTGCTCGGGCAGTTTGTAGTAGCCCTTCATGACGTTGTAGCCGCGGCAGCAGAGCTCGCCCGGCTGACCCGGGCCGAGGGTTGCACCGGTCTCGGGATCAACGATCTTGACTTCGATATGCGGCAGGGCGGCACCGACCGAGGCCACCCGATACTCGATACTGTCGTCGGTGCGGGTCTGGGTGATGACGGGGGATGCCTCGGTAAGCCCGTAAGCGATGGTGATCTCGGAACAATGCATCTTCTCCATGACCTGCTTCATGGTCTCCGTCGGGCAGGGCGAGCCGGCCATAATCCCGGTGCGGAGCGATTTCAGATCGAACATGTCGAACATGGGGTGATCCAGTTCGGCGATAAACATGGTCGGAACGCCGTAAACCGCCGTACATTTTTCCTTCTGGACGGCGGCCAGCACCATGAGCGGATCGAAAACCTCCACCGGCACCAGCGTTGCCCCGTGGGAAAACGCCGCCATCACCCCGAGCACGCAACCGAAGCAATGGAAGAGCGGCACGGGCAGACAGACCCGATCCGCGGTGGAAAAGCGCTGACGTTCGCCGATGTAATACCCGTTGTTCAGGATGTTGTAGTGGGTCAGCATGACCCCCTTGGGGAAACCGGTCGTCCCCGAGGTGTACTGCATGTTGACCACATCGTGCGCCGACAGGGTCTCTTTGATCGCGTTGAGCTCACCGTCGTCGCTCTGGCTGCCGAGCAGCAGAAGCTCACGGGTATTGTACATGCCGCGATGCTTCTCCTGGCCGATATAAATGACACTCTGCAGTTTCGGGAAACGGGCGCTGCGCAGATAACCCCGCTGGCAGGTGCGCAATTCCGGGATCAGTTCGTTGACCGTTTCCAGATAGTCATGGTCGCGGAAACTGTCGATGAGAGCCAGGGCCTTCAGGTCGGACTGACGGACGATGTACTCGAGTTCGAAGCTGCGGTAAAGGGTATTGACCGTCACCAGCACCGCACCGATGCGGGCCGTGGCAAACATGAAGGTCAGCCAGTCGGGAACGTTGCGCGCCCAGATGCCGACATGGTCCCCCTTGCCGATACCGATGGCGAGCAGGCCCTTGGCCAGGGTATCGACCCGGGCGGCGAAATCGGCAAAGGTCCAGCGCAGATTGCGGTCGGGATAGACGATAAATTCCTGGTCCGGTCTTTCCCGGACCTGTTTGTCCAGAAAAGCGCCTATTGTGAGTTCGGTGAATGGCATTTTCGGTTCCTCCTGAAGCCTTAAAAGGGGGCGTAAACCACGGCCAGAATGCGGGCTGTGCCGCCCCGGGCATGGACATCGTGGGGAACGACGGAGTCGTAGTAAATGCTGTCCCCGGCTTCAAGGATATAATCGGTTTTGCCGTAATTGATCTCGATGCAGCCCTCAAGAACATAAATAAACTCCTCCCCTTCGTGTGACGAGAGGGGCGGATGCTCGCCGTTGCGCGGCTGCACGTCGACGAGAAACGGCTCCATGTGGCGGTCTTTCTTCCCCGCCCCTATGGCATAGAAATCGAGATTGCTCTTCTTCGCCTCCGGGTCCTTGCCGGAGAAGTGGACGATGTTCGGCGCATGGCCGGCCTTGACCAACAGCGGACCGTCGTGGGGTTCGTCGTCGAGCAGGGTGCCAAGGCGCACGCCAAGGGCACGTGAGATATTCATCAGCGGCGTCAGCGACGGAACCAGGTCCCCGTCTTCCATATGCCGCAGCAGATCGACATGGCAGTGGCTCTGCTCCGACAGTTGTTCAACGGACATTTCCCGCATCTCACGCAACTGGCGGATTTTGGCGCCGAGCTTGTTCTCATCGGACATGTTATTTTCTCCTTTGCATCAGAAATATAAAAGCTCCAGCAGCAGGCGAATAAATTTAAGGGGCCATAGAGTAACACAATTGGGAGGTAAGAAAAAGAGGGGACATCTCCGAACCGGGAGAGAAATTTACCCGGAAAACTACCCGTATTCTAATTTGAAAAACCGCCAAGTAAAACGCGGAACACTCTATTTAGCAAGGCTATTCCCGCTAGGTCTGATGAACGACAGGGCAAGGGGTTCCGGCTTGTATTCGGAACAGGAAAAACGGCTGCCGAAGCGGGGAAGCCCGAACTTTATGCATTTTCCGCAATGGCATAAACACAGGCGCCGGCCCATAGCGCCACGGTTACCAGCAGCTGTCGGTCTTTCAGAAAAGCCTCTGAGGGGTCTTCTCCGTCATCATGGGCTTCAACAATGAACCAGTACCGAAACAACCCGAAAACGACAAAAGGAATGGTTATAACCATCCCGGGATGGACGGAAAAAACATATAGGCTGTAGAACACCACAGCCCCTATGCCGGACATTTCAGCATAGCGCTCAATCAGGGAAACGGAATAGTGGGCCAGGGCCTTTCGCCCCTCGGTGTGACCCTTGAGCAATTCCTGGCGCCGCTTGATTGACGACAGGTAAAGGGCAAGACAAAAGGTGGTGACAAACATCCAGGAAGAGACCGGAACCGCCAGGGCCACGGCGCCGGCGTAGACTCTCAGCACATAATTGGCCGAAAGAGCGAATATTTCAAGCACAGGTTGATTCTTGAGAACAAAGGTGTAGGCCAGGTTGAGAATGAGATACCCTGAAATCACAAGCCCCACTCCCGGCTGAAAGAAAAACAGCACGACCAGAATCCCCAGCATCCCGTAGAGAAGGACCAGGGCGTGGGGCATTCTGACCAGACCCGAGGCAAGAGGGCGGGTACGGGACTTTTTTGGATGGGCGCGGTCGTGTTCCAGATCATGGATGTCGTTGATGATGTAGGCCACCGAGGCTCCGGCACAAAAAAACATCATCGCGAATAAGGACTTACCAACGGCGCTGAGGTTGGAAAAAGATCCGGAAAATAAAAGCGGCGCTAAAACGAAGCCGTTCTTTATCCATTGATAGGGACGCAAAAGCTTTATCAGTCCGTTAAATTCTCCGGCATCGGGCAGGGATTTCGCCGAGGGGGCTTTTGACCTTTGAATGATCCCGATTTTTTCACACAAACCTAAAACATATCCTTTAAAAGCCGCCATCGGCCCCCCTTGGATTAGTCATCAAGGTTCAACACTCTTTACGCCCGGCATGAAACCGGCCTTTAGAAGCATTTCCTTTGTTGCGTTGCCCGCCTGGTGGCCGGGATTAAATTTTTCTTCACCCACCGGCAACCAAGCGATTATTTCAGATCGAGTGGGGAGAAATGCCGGCCTTCCGGCCATATCCCTTTTGGATACGAAGTTGATTTTGGTTTTCCTCCCCGTAATATTGGTCACGACTCTTCATCATTTTTACTTTATACTTTTCAGGAAATTATCACTACGCCATTTTCCGGAGCTTCGCATTCGGTTTTCCTGTTTTTTTTAAACCAGGCCCGTCTGCCTGGTCCCCATCCCAGGGCTTTTCATGGATTATTAAAGGAGAATCCCTTGGGAAAACGGCTTGCTTTTAGGAAGGGAAAGGCCTGAATGAAAATCACCGGCTGGGGCCGTCATCCGGTTGTTGAAACTGAGCGTTATTCGCCCCGCACTGCTTCAGATCTAAAAAAGCACCTTGATGCAGGTTTTCGAGGCATTGCCCGCGGTCTGGGAAGAAGTTACGGTGACTGTTCCCTGGCGCCCAGAACCATCAGCAGCCGATACCTCAACCAGCTTTTATCCTTTGACAAAACCGGGGGCTTGGTCCGCTGCTCGTCCGGAACTCCCCTTGCCGACCTGCTCGCGGTTTTCGTTCCGAAAGGATGGTTCCTGCCCGTGACGCCGGGAACCAAATTCGTGAGTGTTGGAGGCGCCATCGCCAGCGATGTCCACGGGAAAAATCACCATTGCGAAGGGAGTTTTTGCGATCATGTCAGAGAAATCACCCTGCTGATGGGGGATGGCCAGGTCGTGACGTGCTCACGGGAGCTAAACCCAGGCCTTTTTCAGGCAACCTGCGGCGGCATGGGTTTGACGGGAATTATCCTTGAAGCTGAAATCCGGCTCAAGCCGATCCAAAGCGCCTCCATTACTGAAACCGTTTTCAAGGCCGCCAACCTGGAAGAGCTGCTGGAGCTTTTCGAACAGCATGACAAAGCTACCTACTCCGTGGCATGGATCGATTGCCTCGCCGGCGGGAAAAACCTGGGACGTTCTCTTCTCATGCTGGGGGAGCACGCTGACCGGGACGGCCTGGAAATACCACGGCAAAAAACCCTGGGGGTTCCCATGGAGATGCCGGGCTGGCTCTTGAACCGCTACTCCGTGGCCGCCTTTAATTTTCTCTACTACCGCCGCGCCGGGAAAATCAGGGCCGCCCATACCACCCATTACGAGCCGTTTTTTTACCCCCTTGACCGGGTTCATAATTGGAACCGCATCTACGGAAAAAACGGTTTCACCCAGTATCAGTTTGTGATTCCCAAACCAGCCGGCCGAGAGGGCACGGCGATTATCCTTCAAAAAATTGCCGCCTCCCAACGCTCCTCCTTTCTGGCGGTTCTAAAAACCCTGGGCCCGGGAAACGACAGCCTTCTCGGCTTTCCCATGGAGGGTTATACCCTGGCCCTCGACCTGAAACTTGACAAGGGCCTTTTCGGGCTGCTGGCCGAACTGGACCGCATGGTACTCGACTTTGAAGGGCGTCTCTATCTGACCAAAGATGCCTCCATGAGCCCCGATACTTTCCGGAAGAGCTACCCGCGCTGGGAGGAGTTTGTAAAAATCAGGCGGCACTGGGGGGCGGACAGGATTTTCAACTCTTTGCAGTCGCAGCGGTTGGGGATTTAAGAGTATGAAAAAAATCATGATAATCGGAGCCACATCGGCCATTGCCGAGGCCACGGCAAGGATTTATGCGCGGGAGGGTGCCCGGTTTTATCTGCTGGCGCGAAACGGCGAACGCCTGGAAGCCATCGCCCGGGACCTGCAAATTCGGGGCGCCGCACAAGTGGATTTTGCCGTTCTGGATGTCAATGCCCTTGAAACCCACGGCCAGGTTGTCGATGGGGCTCTGGAAAGCCTGGAAGGAATTGACCTGGCTCTGATTGGCCATGGCACACTCCCGGACCAGCAGGCCAGTGAAAGGGACCCGGCCCTGGCCCTTCAGGAGTTCACCACCAACGCCCTCAGCACCATCTCCCTGCTCACCCATCTGGCCAACCGCATGGAAAAGCAGGGGCACGGAACGATTGCGGTCATTACCTCGGTAGCCGCCGAACGGGGCCGCCGGTCGAACTATGTGTACGGTTCAGCCAAAGCCGCCGTATCGGTCTTCCTGCAGGGGCTGCGCAACAGGCTGCACAGCTCCGGGGTGCAAGTCCTGGACATCAAACCGGGATTCGTGGACACGCCCATGACCGCAGAATTCACCAAAGGTTTTCTCTGGGCCCAGCCCGGTGATGTGGCCAGGGTCATTCATCGAGCCGTTTCAAAAGGGAAAACCACTGTCTTCGCACCCTGCTACTGGAGATGGATCATGCTGGCCATAAAAGCCATCCCGGAATTCGTATTCAAGAGAATGAATTTATAGCCCCGCGCCCGCCGGCCGCTGCCGCCTTTCGGAGAAAAGGAGACAGAAAAGGGGATGTCCCCTTTTTTTTTCTTTTCTCCACTTACTTTTTCCCCCAGAAAGGCGCGACCTGGGCGCGGCTGACGTCGATCTTCTCCCAGACCTTGCCCAGAACATAAGGCTCTTTAGCCAGCCATTCGCTCTCAAGTTCTTCCCGCGATGGAAAATCGCAGATAATGACGGAACCGCACATTTTCCCCTCATCATTTAGAACGGCGGCCGCATACAGCCATTTGCCGGACTCAACCATCTCTTTGGCCATGGCCAGGTGGCCCTCCCGGGCCGCCAGCCGCCGCGCAAGGGCGCCCTCATCCCTGCCGTCATAACCGGTTACGATAAACTGCATATTTGTCCCCCTTCCGGTTCCAGTTTTAAAACAGAGAAGCGTTTCACTGGCTTTCAACCCTCCGTCCCGAATCGATAATGTTGTTTCAGGATACCAGATGATTTTAACGGATTACGGCAAATAATGATTTCAGAACTTTTGATTTGATAATAATTTCCGGGATGATAGTTTTGATACATAAAATTCCGGGCGGCGATTCACCCCCGAAAAAACAGATCACCTTCCAATGGAGCTGACCCTATGACGCATATAACCCCTGCACATTATAAAATCCACCTGGAACCGGATATGAACACCTTCCGCTTTTCCGGCCAGGTGGAAATCACCCTCAAGGCGGACGGCAAGGCGAACCGCGTCTGTCTGAACATCCTCGAACTGGCCGTCTGGAAATGCGTTCTGAAGCGGGGTGACGAAACGCTTTCCTGCGCCTTTTCCGTCGATCCCGAGCGCCAGGAGCTGACCGTCCTGCTTCCCGAAGCGGCTGCGGGTGAAATAGTCCTTGCCATTGACTACGTGGGTGAGATCAACAACCGCATGGCCGGCTTTTACCGGAGCATGTACCGGTCCGGTGGCCGGGAAAAATTCATGGCCCTGACCCAGTTTCAGGAGAGCGATGCCCGAAGGGCCCTACCCTGCATTGACCATCCCCTTTATAAAGCCACCTTTGACCTGACCCTGACGATCGATGAGCACCTGACCGCCATCTCCAACTGCCCGGTGGTCAAGGAAACCCCCCTGGGAAACGGGAAAAAGCAGGTGGTATTCGGGCCGACCCCCCGCATGTCCACCTATCTGCTGTTTTTCGGCGTGGGTGAGTTTGAATTTGTCCGGGACCCCGGGAAGGTCGAGGTCCGGGTGGCCTGCATGCCCGGCCAGAGCCCCCACAGCGCCTTTGGTCTCGCATTCGGCAGAAAATCGCTGGAGTTTTGTGAAGAGTATTATGACATCCCCTTTCCCCTGCCCAAGGTCGACCTCATCGCCATTTCCGACTTTGCCTTCGGCGCCATGGAAAACTGGGGCGCCATCACCTTCCGGGAGAACCTGCTACTCCATTATGAAGGCATAACCTCCCGCTCGGGAGAGGAAGGCATTACCAGCGTGATTGCCCATGAAATGGCCCACCAGTGGTTCGGGAATCTGGTAACGCCCGCCGACTGGAAATATTTGTGGCTCAATGAAAGCTTTGCAACCTATTTCGGTTACGGCGTGGTGGATCACTATTATCCTGACTGGGATATGTGGGACAGGTTCATGGAGGGCCAGACCCAAACGGCCATGGAGCGGGACGCTATGCATGAGACCTTCCCCATTGAACTGCCGGGAGGAGAACATGTCATCATCAACGCCAGCACCGCGCCCATCATCTACAACAAGGGCGGCAGCATTCTGCGCCAGATCAAGGGATATATCGGTGAAACGGCCTTCCGGGAAGGGCTTCGCTTCTATCTGAAAAAATTCGCTTATGACTGCGCTTCAAGCCGGAACCTGTGGGAAGCGCTCGAGGAGGTTTCCGGCAAGCCGGTGACCCGGCTGATGCAAAGCTGGATAGAGCAGCCCGGATACCCGGTGATTGAAGCGGAAGAACGCGAAAATGTGCTCGTTCTGACCCAGCGGCGTTTCACTTATCTGCCCAACGCCTGGGATCAGAAATGGCCGGTGCCGGTGAACGTGGATTTTCTCCTGAAAACCGGAGAGACCCGCAGGCAGACGCTCCTTCTTGAGGAAACCCGGACCGATGTTCCCCTTGAAAGGGATGTGGCCTCTTACAAGATAAACGCGGGCCAGACCGGCTTTTTCAGGGTGAATTATGACTCCAGGGAGAACCTGGGGGAACTGGGGGAACGGGTGAGGCTGAAAAAGCTCTCGCCACAGGACCGCTGGGGGCTTCAGAACGACCTCTATGCCTTTGTCAGAAGCGGGGAAAACAGCATCGAAGATTACCTCGATTTCCTGAGCTTTTTCCGCGATGAAGACGCCAGCCTGCCGCTTTCCGGCATCGCCGGGAACCTCCAGCACGCCCATCTGGTGTTTGAAGGTGAGCGCCGCGAGCTGATCCGAACCTTCGGAAAGGCCTTCGCGCAGGGTGTGCTGGCGAAGATCGGCTACGAACCGGTGCAGGACGAACGGCCGGCCCTGGCCATGCTCAGGGATCAGCTTTTAACCCAGGCCGTTTCCTTAGGGGGCGATGGGGCTGAGGCGTTTGCCCTGAAAAATTTCCACGGCCTGAGGTCCGGCACGCCGGTTCATCCGGATATCGCCCGGAGCGTCATGCTGGCAGGCGCCATGAAGGGTGGCAAGGAAGCTTTCGAGTGGTTCAAGGAGAAATTCAGGACATCCGAAAGCGAGCATGAGCGCATGAATGTGCTGGCCGCCCTGGGATTCTTCCGCGATCCATTACTGACCGAACCGGTTCGTGAGTTCGTTTTAAAACAGGTTCCTGACCGCAACCGCTTTATACCCATTGTGGCCATGGGCAAAAACCCGGCGGTCCTGGATTCCCTTTGGGACTGGTTTGTCAGGGACCTGGAAGTCTTCGAAACCTTTCATCCCATGCTGTTTGAACGGGTCATCACCGGCATTGTTCCCATCGGCGGACTGGCCAGAGAAGCGCAGGTACGGGCCTTTTTTGACAATTATCTGAAAAGGAGCCCCAAGTCCGCGGATGTGGTCAACATGACCCTGGAGTTGATGGAAATCAACGGGAGGATGCGAGAGAAAGGGTATGTACAGGCTTGAGTCGGGAGCAACGCCTCTGCTCTCCTTCCATGGCCGGATTTAGAACATTTTTTATGACCGGATGCAGGCAATGACCTCCTGCCACATCCGTTCGGCCTTTTCCTTTTCCCTGAGCGACGCTGCCGAGATATGCCTCAGCCACTGCTCCCGTGCCTGGCTGTCCAGTAGCTGGCTGAGTTTGCCCGACACAGTTTCGGGAGAACTATTCAGGGGAATGAAGGCATCCTGTACGCCATAGTCGGCCATCAGTTCTTCATATTTATGGCTCCAGCCTATGGCCATGGCCGGAACATTCTGGGACAGGGCGTTGATCAGACCATGATAGCGTGCGGAGATGACCGCTCTGCAGGAACCGATAATGCCTTTGAGCTTCAGCGGGTGCGGTTCATGGACAATCGCTATTTCTTTCGGCAGGAAAGCCACGGCATCCCGCGCCAGGTTGTAATCCTGCTGCCTTCCTTCATGCAGCAGCATGCAAAAAGGCTGATTTTGCTCTTCAAAAAGCCGCACCGCCTGTTTCAGGAAAAACCGGAACTTCTCCGGCCCTTCGGTCCCGGTTTTGTCCAGCATCCGCACATTGGGAATAATGGCGATTTTTTCCCGGTAATTTTCCGGCTCTTGGGGTGGAATCCCCGCCAGCAGGTTGGTAAAATCCGGCGCCTGGCTGATGCGGGGGTTGTCGGGGGAAATATCTTTCAAATAATCCAACGATGTTTTTTCCCGGGCAAAAACCAGATCCGCCCCGTCCAGTATCACCTTCATGTCCTCGCGGATTTTCGGGTTTTCAAACGGGCCGAAGGCCTGGGGCAGGAGAATGACCTTTTTCCCCTGCTTTTTCCAGCGCTTCATGCTGCACGCCCCCTCACGCGCCGGACCGATGCCCCACTGATCACTGAAGATAAAGCCCTTGGTTTCAATGACCACATCGACGGAGGATTCTTTGATCAGCCCGAACCGGTCACACCACGAACCTGGAAGCAGTTCCGCAGCATGGCCGAACTGTTTCCAGGATTCGGGTATCCGTTTTGCCAAACGGCCGGATTTTCTCCGGTTCTGCCGGTTCCACATCCGCATATCCCACAGCAGCGGGTAGAAACCATGTTCGACGGCATAAGACACGCCGGTTGTCCGGTAGCAATAGGGTGGAATCGCGAAGATCGCCTCCGGGAATTCCTTTTCCAGTCGCTGTTTTACGGCGATGGGCATGAGGGCAATCCCCCTGTTCACGACTTCCACGGTGCGAATTTCAAAAACAGGTGATCCGGATTTCATATCATGCATAGCTTCCTGCGATATCCGCGATACCGCACTAACGGTATGGAGGGGGCGGACATGCTCTGAAGACAGTGGAACCCGAAAAATACCCGCCCGCCGGAATCCTCAGGAAAACCCCTGCGATTTCAGCACCCATACCTGGTATAAACCAAATTTTTCAGTCATTTCATAGTTTTCACGAATATAGTCGTCAAGAAAATCGGTTTTGGTGTCAACCGCGGTCCCATTGGGTTCTTTCCAGTGCCGGGGCACCAATACTATGAGCTTTACAGGTTTATTCTTTAACTCTTCGATGATTTCCTTTTGCACACTCTGGGTGTTTGTCACCCCCGGATGCAGTTCATGGTATCTGGTTGCATATTCCCTGTCGGCAAGAAAATAAATGGCAACATCGTTGACAACAAACCTGTCATGATTTTCAACACCAACATATATATGATCATTTTCTTCGGTATTTTTCTTTACAAATTCAATTAATTCTTTAATTTTTTTATCGTTTTTATCATGCTCAAGCCTGCAGAAATCATTATATGTTGTCAGATAATCCCTTTTAAATGATTTGATTTTATTCTTGCAGGCCGGCAGTAGAGGAACCAGCAAAAAAACCAGGAGGCCGTATGCTCCGATCCTGGTTATTTGCAATTTGAATTTTTTTGAATTCAAAATAAACATTGCATTAAACAGCATCATGCCCACAACAAAAGACGCCAAAGCCGCCGGCAGCAGATGAATGGCGTCGGAGCGAACCCGGACCTGATGGAGAAAAAAAATTCCCACCAGCGACCAAAGGAGCATCCCAAAACTTAAACTATTGCGGATTCGTGCTTTGATGATGAGGAGCAAAGAAATGAAAAACCCTCCGAACAAGGTCAAGGGATATACATAAAACTGGAGGCTATTAAAAGAAAAGGGCTTCGGGTAGGGCAACCAGCGGTAGGTGGGCATAATGACCGAAGGAGTCAAAATCAATTGATCAGTGACGGGATGCAGGCCAATTTCAAGAATAAACCAGGCCGCAATCGGTAGACCGGCGGACAACAGGCCCATGGTGAAGCAGCAGAGCGGACCAAATCCAACGTCCTTCTCCGTAAACCTCTTTACCAGGAGCGTTAAAATAAACCCCAGCGCCGCCAATGCGCCCAGGTCGTGTCGGAACAGTGCGCTTGCTGTTATGAAAAGGCCACTATAGATGAGATAATGAGGTCGACGGATATCAACATAATGTAAAAAAAAGTGCGCACCCAGGAATATCAGGAGTATTGCGACATACACAGGGTAACCGGAAAAATTAAAGGACCCGAGGATAATCAGCGACATTCCCCATCCGGTCACGGCTGCTGCAATGGGCAACCCCACCTTTTTTATGATCAAATAAATGCATGTTGAAAGAAGTGATCTTATTAAAAGGTCATAAATCCTCTCTACCAAAATGGATTTCCCGAAAATTTTAAACAAAAGTGCAAGCGAATAAAATTGTCCAGGGGGATACATGGACCAAAAATCCACATAGGGAAGCTGTCCCTTAAGTACTCTCTCAGCGCCAGCGAGTATTATTCCCTCGTCGTAAGTATTTATCGGAATGTTTATTAAATAAAAATTGTAAATAAGGGAACACAAAAAAAGAATCAGCAAAAAAACATCTATCTTTCTAATTTTTGTCATATTTTTTTCTGTCCGATATGAAGGGAAGCCCGCTCGCTTGAAGGGTCACCAGAAAACCCAGCCCCCCGTTTTCCGAAAGACCTGGGACTCCCCTGCATGCTCAAATGACAGTTATTTGGGCTGACCGGCTTGAGCCTTTTCAAAACCTTTCGAACGGAGGCGCCGGGTTGGCAGGGGTTGGGCCTTTCTCAACAACAAGGGGAAGCAGGCAAGGCATTAGGGGCCTTTCTATGGAAAAAAGGTCCGCGCTTCCGCCAAGCGATGAAACCGGGCATTGCCGGAACAAATATCACGTGGGCAATTAGATTCCAATCACCCCAAAAAGCGGCTTACTTCTCTTCGCCATACTATTAACCTCGATTTACAATGTCCAGATAATAGCCTCCAACCTTTTAACAAATAAGGACTGTTTCTCATAATAGACATTGTTTTCAGCACTGGATAACCTCTAATTTTCTGCTAATGTTGGATCATGTCCAGTCATGAAGGTAAAAGGAAGAGGCTCCAGATCTGGGGCGGTGATCCCGGGCTGATAGTCAAGCTCCAGGAGATGGGGGCCCTTCTCGACGGGTTGGAACCCGCCGTGGAGGAAATCAAGACCTGCCGCACATGGCTCGAGGCCGCCAAGGCGAGTCTGGAGAAAAGGATCTTCGGCTGTTTCCTTCCCTACTATGCCTACGATGAAATCTGGGCCTTCCTCAACCTGATCCGCCACACCCTATGCCGCCACCTCCTCCCCGAGCGTCTGCCGGCAATCATTCTGCAGGTTAGAGACTGTCTCGGTTATGTACGTGACAAGGAAGAGCAGAAAACTCTGCAAGAAGAGCTCGCTGCCATGGAAACCGACCTCGCGGCCTTCACCGTACCGGGGATGACCCCACCGCCGCCGGCCGTCCCCCTGGAACAAATCCGCCTGCGCTTGGAACGCGCCTCGCGCATCTGTGCCTCGGCCCGTGAAACCCATTGGCGCAAGGTCAACCTGATCCGCACCCGACTCTTGACCACTTCCATTGTTTTGGTCGCCCTGCTGCTCCTCACCATCGTGCTGGTGCCGGTCTTCTCGGCCTGTCCCGGTCTTGGCCCCAAGAGCCTTCTGTCCGTAGCCGTCTTCGGCGCCCTGGGAGGGCTGGTCAGCGCCCTGCGCACCATGGAGGCCATCGACGCCCCCTCCTCCTATTACATCCAGCGCACCTCCCTCGGTCTGCGGCCTGTTGTCGGCGCCGCGGCCGGGTTGGTTATCTACCTGGTGCAGGCCTCGGGGATCGTCTCCTTCATTTCCACCACCAACTGCGCCGACGCTTCCCATCTGGTTCTGGCCTTTATTGCCGGTTTCAGCGAACGCTTCTTCATTGCCCAGATCGAAAACCTGGCCAGCCGTCAGGGCCGCACCAAAAAGGATGATGAAAAAGCTTCCCCGCCTGCACCGACCGATTCCCAAAAATAATCCCGGATGCATTGAAATCATCTCCCCGGCAGTCTCGGGATTGATGGTTCCGCTTCAGCGATCCGCGTCCTGGAGGGACAACATCCTGCTTTACCGCTATAATAAGGATATAAAGCCCATTCCGTTCAACCCGATCCGGGAGAATAACCATGAAACCTTATTTTCTGCTCGCCATCTTCGCGGTATTTTTCAGCGCCTGCGCCGCCACGGCTCCCCCCCCTGTCATACCCGTCGATCAGCGCAGCGTCGCTGCCGGCAGCGCGGTTACCCGCTCAGGCAAGGCTGCGCAACTCATTGGCACCCCGTTGCGCGTGGGAGATCCCCTGCCCGACCTCGCCCTGGTCGACAGCACCCTGAAGCCGGTCCGGCTGAAAGACCTGCGGGGCTCCATCCTGCTTTTAAACTTTCTCCCCTCCCTCGATACCGGGGTTTGTGAACGCCAGGCCAAATTACTCACCGAACTGGCCCCGACTCTCCCCGAGGGCGTCCGCCCCGTGATTGTCAGCCGCGACCTCCCCTTTGCCCAGGCCCGCATCCGCGATCAGTTGAAAGCGGATAAGATTTTGTTTCTTTCCGACTACGCCGACGCCAGGTTCGGACGGAGCACCGGCCTCCTGATCAAGGAACTGGTGCTGCTAGGACGGGGTGTGATGGTGGTGGATAAAGAAGGGATCGTACGCTACCTGCAGATCGTGCCCGAAGTGGCCCACCTGCCTGATCTGGGCAAGGCAATGTCAGTGGCTGCGGAACTGGCCGCCAAGTAGGTTGCTACTGCTCGGTAAGGGCGAGTTTGGCCCCCAGAAGTGCAAAGACGGCTGCAAAGGAGCGCTGCAGGCGGCGGCTGGCCTTGGGCGAGTTGACGATATAACCGCGCACGCCGTCGGCAAACATCCCATAGAGGATGAAAATGCCGAGGGTCATGGCCATGAAGACCCCACCCAGGAGCAACATCTGACCCAGGGGAGATCCTGTTTGAGGAGAAACGAAAAGAGGGAGAAAGGCCAGGAAGAAGATGGACAGTTTCGGGTTGAGAATGTTGATCAGAAAACCCCGGACGGCTATCCGCCGCAGATCCCTGCTCCGTTCACCGGAATCGAGCTTGACGGTTCCGGTCTCCCGCCACATGGACCAGGCGAGATAGAGAAGATAGACGGCACCCGCGTACTTCAAGGCCTGAAATGCCAGGGCGCTGAGGTGTAGGATGACTGAGAGGCCGAGAATGCCGGCGAGCAGGTGAGGAATAATTCCGGCGGTGCAGCCGATGGCCGCAGCGACACTGGCCCGCCGGCCGAGGAAAAGGCCGGTGGACACGGTGTAGATCACGCCGGTGCCGGGGATCAGAACCACCACCAGGGAAGTCAGCAGAAATTCGGTGTTGAGCATTCCACCTCCTGCAAAATCAACCTAAAGGGTAACGTGGTTAATGGCCTCTCGCCGCCCTTCCCAAAGGCCGCCTGAACCCATCCTTGGGCGCTTAACTTCCGCCATCCGGGCGTCAGATGCCCTTTCCATGGGCACCACGAATCCATTTGCGCTTGACAGTCACCTGGATGGAATCCAACTGGATCAGGAAATTAAACTGAGTCCTCTTCCTTTATAGCCACAGCCACATAAATCCCCTCGTGGCGGCCGGCCGGACCCGAGGATCCGAAAATTTCCGAATGCAGGGTGATGCGGGAGCGGCCGCGCCGCTCCAGGATGCGCAGAAAGTCCTCCCATTCCTGCTCAACCGGCAGCTTGCAGACCGCGCTAAAATCGCCGTCAATGGGCTCCAGGAAATCAAAAGCGCTCTTGCGGATGACCAGCCGGCTCTTGAGGCCACGATCTTTCAGCTTCAAAAAAAGCAGAACCCATCCCGAGACGATGCCCAAAGCCGCCAGGCTCCCCCCGAAGGCGGTATTGCGGTGGTTCAGGTTGAGCTCAAGGGGCGCCGAAACTGCCACGCTCCGGCCGTCATAAGAATCCACCCGGGCGCCCATGGCGGCAGTCATGGGAATATGCTCGTGAATGTAGGCGTTAATCTCGTTTAAATTCAAAATCTGCACCCCTTCTGGCGGATGAATGGGGACAATGTTAATTTCTTCTGGAATAACCCCAGCGGCTGATGAATTTGCCGCTCAGTTCATACTGGAAATTGGCGACAATGTGAAGTTTTTCTTTTTTGTAATCGCCGGGAAGGGGGCCGTAAGGCGAACCTGCATAAACGGCTGCCATCGCCGCGCGATCAAGTTCGGGATATCCGGATGGAATGAGAATATTGGTGTTGCGCACCCGGCCGTTGCGGTCGACGGTGATTTCCAGGCGGCAGACCCCCTGTTCCCCACGCTTGACGGATGTGGAAGGATAATTCCAGACCCGGTAGATGTTATCGCGGAAACGCCGGAAAAAGGAGATGAGAATATCCTTTTCCGTATCGAGCCAGACGATATCCCCCTCTTCCACCCCTTCCCTCTCCTTGCGCCGGTTCTCCCGTTCGAGCCTTGCCATGGTCGCCTGGGGGAGCTGCAGAAGATCCTTGATGTCCGGCAGGGGACGGCTGGGAGCCGTTTCCCGCGGCTGGGGAAGATCTGCGGGGCGGGGTTTTTTCAGGGGTTCCACCACAACCGCTTCCCGTCTGGGGGCGGGTTTGGGGCTGAGCTTGGGGACTGGAACGGCCCGGACCCGATCTTCGGGGGCATCGCCTTTGGGGGCGATCTCCTTTTGGACGGCATGATCCTGGGGGCCGAGGCGCTTGGCCGGTGTATCCCTCTTCTCCTCAGGGGTCGGAGGCAGATCCAGTTCCCGCGGCTTGTCTCTGGCGGGCTCCTTGATGGGCAGCATCTCGACGACAACCGGCTTTTCCAGGGGCTCCGGCGCGAAAAGGCTCTTGAATGAGACGAGATTCATCCCCGCGAGATGCAGGAGCAGGGAAAGAAGAACAAAAACGAGAAGAATCAGATCCTCGTGGCGTTGAATTTCCATAGGCCCTCTAAGCTAAGCAGTCCGGAACATTATAGCTGAAGGCCACTTGAAGGTGAAGGCGTTTGCTCTCATTTTCAACAATACTCCGGTTGACAGAAGGTTCCCAAAAGTATAATAAGATTAAAATTAATTTTATAATTCAGCAAAGAGGGGCCGTGGAACCTTAAAAAGTATTTTCACCGCCTGAAACTCCACGGTCGGGATCGAAATCATGCCAGCCGGGGAGTGAACCATCAACCAACCGAGCAGCTATAATTTTTTGCAACCGGAGCACAAATCATGTTTTCTATCGACAAAGTCAAGAGCAAGGCCCGCAGCAACCTGAGAACCCTCGTTTTTCCGGAGAGCTATGACGACCGCATCCTGAAAGCTGCCGCTACCATTGTCCGGGAGGGCTGGGCCCGGGTAATTCTTCTCGGCGACAAAGGTGCCATCGGGCGCCGTGCAGCCGAACTGGAAATTGAATTGAGCGGGAGCGAAATGATCGATCCGGCCGCGGCCCCGCAACTCGAAAGTTTCGCCACCACCCTGACCGAGCTTCGCAAGAAAAAAGGCATGATCCAGGAGGAGGCCCGCAAACTCCTGACCGCTGATGATCATCTCTTTTTCGGCGCCCTGACCGTACGCAGCGGCCTGGCCGACGGCATGGTGGCAGGCGCGGCCAATACAACCGGCAACGTTCTGCGCGCCGCCATTCAGGGCATCGGCATGACGGCGGGTATCAAAACCGTGTCTTCCTTTTTCATTATGCAGACCCGGACCCCCGAATTCGGGGAGCAGGGCCTCCTCCTGTTTGCCGACTGCGCCGTCAATCCCAACCCTTCAGCCGCGGCCCTTGCGGAAATTGCCGTCACCACCGGCAGATCGTGCCGCACCCTGCTCGGCATCGAGCCGCAGGTTGCCCTGCTGTCGTTCTCGACCAAGGGAAGCGCCAGCCATACGGATGTCGACAAGGTTTTGGCGGCCCTGAAAATCGCCAGGGAGCTCGCCCCTGAACTGGCCATCGACGGTGAACTGCAGGCCGATGCCGCCCTTCTTCCCGCTGTTGCCTCCAAAAAGGCCCCGGACTCCAAGGTTGCCGGATGTGCCAACACCCTTATCTTTCCCAACCTCGACGCCGGCAACATTGCCTACAAGCTGGTACAGCGCCTCGGTAAGGCGGAAGCCATCGGCCCCATCATTCAAGGTCTGGCCAGACCGGTCAACGACCTGTCACGCGGCTGCTCCCCCGAGGACATCGTGGCCGTCGCCGCCATCACCGCCGTCCAGGCCCAGGGATAAAACCTTTCCTCAAAACGCGCAAAGGCCGGGCTTGGCCCGGCCTTTGCGAATTCCCGACAATTAAGAATATCTGTTTTTATTCAACACCGCGAACCGCCGTAGAAACAGCGAAAACCGTTAATTTCCTCCCGGTTTGAAGTTTTTGCGGGCAAAGGAATACTGAAACTCCATGTGGTTTTTGTATTTGCCTTCAAGAATTGCCATGACGTCTTCGACCAGGACCAGTTCCTCATTGGTCGGAATGACGAAAATACGGACAGGAGATCCGTCGACACTGATATCGTTTTCCTGAAAACGGCTGATGGCCTGGGTGTTTTTGTCATCGTCCAGTACAATCCCCATAAACTCAAGCCCTTCCAGGGCTTTACGGCGAATCTGCCAGCCCATCTCTCCGACCCCGGCGGTAAAAACGATGGCATCAACTCCACCGGTGACGGCGGTGTAGGAACCGATGTATTTCTTGATGCGATAGGCTTCCAGATCAAGGGCCAGCTGACAGCGCAAATTGCCGCGCTCGGCGAATTTCAGCACATCCCGACGGTCGGCGAACTGGCCGGTCACCCCCAGAATCCCCGATTTTTTGTTGAGGATTTCATCCATTTCCTGGAATGTGTAGCCCTCCTGTTCCATCATGAAACCTGGAATGGCGGGATCGATATCGCCACAGCGGGTACCCATGACCGCGCCTTCAAGGGGAGTCATGCCCATGGACGTATCGACCGATACGCCGTTCTTTATGGCGCAGAAGGACGAACCATTGCCGACGTGCAGGGTAATGAGGTTACAGTCCTGGGCTTTTTTCCCAAGCAGAATGGCAGCCCGCTTGGAAACGTAAAGATGGCTGGTACCGTGCATGCCGTAGCGCCGCACACCGTACTTCTCGTACCATTCATAGGGGAGGGCGTACATGTAAGAACGTTCCGGCATGGTCTGGTGGAAAGCTGTGTCGAAAACCGCCACCTGCGGCGCATCAGGGAGAACCGCCTGGGTCGCCTCGATACCGGCAATATGGGCGGGGTTGTGAAGCGGTGCCAGGTGCTGAACTTCGCGAATGCCGTTGAGGACCTCGGGAGTAATGAGCATCGATTGAGTGAAATTCTCACCGCCATGAACAACCCGGTGGCCAACCGCTTTAATCTGCCGCATATCGTCGACAACACGCTCGGAGCCTTCGGACAGGGTATCGATCACGAGGCGAACGGCCGTCCAGTGATCCGGGCACTCATGCTCCTCGCGAAATGGGCTGCGCCCGACGACATCGTGCAGGATGAAGGAATCGGACAGGCCGACCCTCTCCACCACGCCACGGGCGAGGATTTTCTTCTTACCCCAGTTAAAAAGCTGATACTTAACCGAGGAACTGCCGCAATTCATCGCAAGAATATCCATTCAGGAAATGACCTCCTCCAAGAGAAAATCAACCGGGCTGAAGGACAATTTCCCAGGCCACCACAAGTGATGAAGGATCAGAAGCCGGTTCTTGCGAGAATCAGCAGCAGGGTCCTCAAAAAAAATTGCTACAAAGCCTGTGAAAAAATTGGAGCCTGACTCCAAGGATAATGAAACACTTGGTTTTTTCAAGACTTTTTCTTCTCTGAAGAAGGTTTCGGATCATCCTGGGAGGAACCGAGGTTCACCCGATTTCAACCAGCCTGGCCGACACCGGCCAGGGAATAACAGCAAAAAAACAACATTTCCGGATATTTTTTGAAGGCACCGGCTGCAACCGTTGCTTACAAAAACTACCCTTGGCAACAAACCGAATAAAACGAGAGCACATCGGTTGTGGAATAGTGTCCACTTCCCCGGAATCCGGTTGGCAATCGGCCTCCTCAGGTGCCTGCCAATTTTATGACCGCTCCGGATTTTCGCCTCAGAAAACACCCTTCCTGGTGCCCTCAAACACATCCCGAAGCAGTTTTTACCGGGCCGGACGGGACAGCCAAAGACCCGGATTTTATTCAACAAAAAAACTTCTTTCAAGTAGACATTAAAAAAAAAGTAGTGTAGGCTATGTCCGATTTTTTTAAAATAAAAATTGTCAAAAAAGGAGGTGATATCTGTGGCCTATAAGATCAACGATAAATGCATCAACTGCGGAGCATGTGACTCCACATGTCCCGTCGAAGCCATCAGCGAACAGGGTAATGCTCGCGTGATCGATCCCGATACCTGCATCGACTGCGGCGCCTGCGTAGAATCCTGTCCTGTAGAAGCTATCGAGCCCGCCTAAAACACTGAAAAAGTGCACGGCAAAGGGCGACCATCCGGTCGCCCTTTGTTTTTCTCAAAACATGTTCGGGCCGCTACTTTTTTTCCGATGCGGTCTTGGACGCAACTACCTCCACGGAAAATTCAGCCAGATTCTCGGGCAGATTTCTGAAAATGATTGAAAAGGGAATTTCTTTTCCAGGGGCGATATTCAGATTGGAAAAGGTGGTCCCGAACTGATTGTTCATATTCTCTTCAATCGTTTTATAAGGCATGTTGTTGAGTGCCTCTTTTTCAAAAGGATTGCCGCAGAAAACAGTCTGTTGCCGCAGTTCAGCCCCCTTGCCGTCGTACAGAATCCCCCTGACGGAAATACCGGAACGGGCCTCTGAAAATTCATTGACAGCCGTTCCCGAGATCACGAACAGCTGGCCCGCTTCCTGGTTGAAAACATAGAAGCTGGTCACCCCTTTCAGGTGGATTTTTCCGGCCGGTTTCTGCGCCTTTGAGTCCGATTTCTGGAAAATCTTCATGAGGTGAGGGATATCGAAAGGCTCACCCCTCCAGAACAGATAGCCGCCAATCCCGCTGCACAAGATCACGACGAGAAAGAAAAGCAGCAGAAAAATCCGCCCGACCAGGGAGCGCCCCCCCTTTGCAGACTCGGGAGAGGTTATGTCGTGTGGGGTTTCCTGAATGAAAAAATCGTCATCGGGGAACTGGGATGGCGGCTTGACCGGCGCTTCCCGGGCCACCTCGGACAAACTCTCATCGGCCTCGGCGGAAAGTTCTTTCTCCATCTCGGCAGTTGCGCCTATACCCTCAAATAAGTCTGATTCTTCAATTTCCAATTCCGAATCTTCCGGAGCTAAAAACGCCGGGCTATCCGGTTGAGTTTCCGCCGCTCTTTCTCCCTCTTTGACCGACGACTCTGCTACCGATCCGTTCCTGCCGCCGGGAACTCCCTGGAAAATACTGCCACCAGCCGAGGATTCCGCAGCAACGCTTTCCTCGGCAGCGGTACTCTCTTCCACGGATTCCTGGGGCTCCAAAATTGGCTCAAAGGCTGAAATCATTTCCTCGGGCATCACTACGAAGACGTTGCTGCAACGGGCGCAGCGCACTTTGGTTCCGCCGGGCTTGATTTTGTCTTCGGAAAAACGGTAACGGGTACCGCACTGGCTGCAATGAATAATCATAGTGCCTCTCCTTCTTGCCACGGAAACCGGGTCAGCCTTTGGAGTATATACCCGGTAAATTCCGATACCTTTCATCTAAATCAAGACCATAGCCAACCAGGAAGGCATCCTCAACCGATATGCCGACGTAATCAGCTTCAAACGGGACCATGCGACGCGCCTTCTTATCCAAGAAAACACAGGCTTTGAGGGAGCTGGGCGTCTGGTTCAAAATCTTCTGGGAAAGAAATTCCATGGAAAAGCCGCTGTCGACGATGTCCTCGACAATGAGAACATCCTTTCCCTTTACCGAGGAGTCAAAATTTTTTCGCAGCTCAACCACCCCCTGGCTTTCCGTGCCCTCGCCATAGCTGGCCAGTTGGACAAAATCGATTTTCACAGGGACCTTCAGGCGGCGGACGAGATCGGAAAGAAAAATGACCCCGCCTTTCAAAACGCAGATAATCAGAAGTTCCCGGCCCTCGTAATCCCTGTTAATTTCTTCCGCCAGGCGCTCCACCTGCCGACTGATGCAGGCCTCTGAATAAAGAAGCTTTAGATCCGGATCATTCATGCTGCTTTCTTTCCGGTTGGGTAATGATTTTAAATGCCTTATATTAAAGTGATAAAAATCCCCTGTCAAATCCTTCGGATGGTCGGGATAAAATTAATTTAATCGCTGGCTGACAAGTTGCGGTTATGTTAACATAAATGTGTTTTTTTTCATCAACTTCCAGCTTCTTGCAGAGAGGAAACCATGCGCCAGATTCAGAGGATATTTTTTCTGTCCTGTCTCCTTCTGATGGCCATTTCCCGCCTCCCGGCCGCCCAGGCTGAGGGACCGGCTATCGTCGTCGACCAACCCGAGTACAATTTCGGCCAGGTATTCGCGGGAGCTCAGGTGAGCCACACCTTCGGGTTCCGCAACACCGGGACAAGTCCCCTCATTATCGAAAAAGTCCGGCATTCTTGCGGTTGCACCGCCTCTCTCCTCTCCTCCGACACCCTGGAGCCGGGGAAGAGCGGAGAGATCAAAAGCACTTTCGACTCGACCCGCTTCAGCGGTCCGGTAGTCAAAACCATCTACATCTACAGCAACGATCCGGTTCACGGGGTAGCTCAGCTTCATATGCGCGGAATCGTCCAGAAAGAGATCACCCAGCATCCAAGCCGGGTCAGTCTCGGCAACCTGGTACCGGAGATCTCTGTTAAAAGGGAAATCGTACTCGTCAACCACGGAAAAAACCAGATTTTTCTCGAAGAGCCACAGGCGACAACGCCGGAACTGGTGGCCTCCCTGTCCGGCGACAGCCTCCCTCCCGGCCAAAATCTTACCGTTACTATCCTGATCACGCCAAAGGCGGACAACCGGAAGCTGGGAGGTTATGTTATTATCCCTCTGTCCGGTGCCTATTTAAGGGAAGTCCGCATACCCGTTTATGCGGAAATCACGCCCCCTGCTCAGCCTTAAATAGATTTTTGCCGCAGGGCAAATTTTTTGCGAGTACTGCCGGGCCGCGGATGCGGGTCCTTGACCGGGTCGTTTTTTTTGCCAAAAACTTGAAAGACAGTGGTCACCTTTTATACTTAGATAGGCCATCAGCCACAGATTACCAGGCCCTTTGGAGATGTTTCTCGTCTTCCGAAATGTCCCGCCTGGAGGCTGACAAAAAACGCTCCTGATCCCCTGGTCTTCCAGTATCTGTTTAAATCTCCACCAACGAGAAATTACATGCTTGAAATCGCCCGGGAAAATCTGTTGTTGCTGAAGCTTTGCCTGGTGCTCCTGCTTATCGTCCCATTTTCGACCCTGGCTTTTTTTTTCGGCGGATCGGTACTGTCTCTTTGCCTGAGCATCACCGAAGGCTTGAGTGAAGACCGCCGGGGCGGACACTTGGCCGTTGACATGGTCCAGGGTGCCCTGCTCAAAAAAACGCTCGGTTTCCTTCTTCTGGTACTGGTCGCCTGCACCCTGTTCCTGACCTACCTGATTTACCGCCCGCCGCTTTATGACCTGGCTTTCTGGTCGGCCTGCCTGGCCGTCCTGGCTGCCGGGATAGTGGCCATGTATGCTTACAGCTACCTGCTTCGCAATCGTCAGGGGCTGGCCCTGCCCCTGGTCATCGGCAGCAGCGGCATAGCCTTTCTGACCCTGGCCCTGTTTCTGCTCTTCGTCGGCGGCGCTCTTCTTCTTACCCCGGAAAAATGGCCTTTCCTCTCAAGCCAGCCGCGCCTCTTTTTCTCCTGGGCCGGGGTCGCCGGTTTCCTTCAGTTTCTGTCCCTGTCCCTGGCAACCACCGGCACGATCCTGATCCTGGGCTATAGATACACCCCCGATTCGGAAGTACCCGCCGAGGGGCTTCAAGCAGGGCGCAGCGCACCGATTTTTATGGTTGTCGGTCTGCTCCTCTGGTCGCCCCTGGTACTCTTCGAAATCATCAATCTGCCTGACCTCGCCTTGGCGCCTGAGATTTTCGGCCTTTTCGTTGTCGGCACCCTGCTGGCCCTGGTAACCTGCTGGCTCGGCTTCTCCTTCTGCCTGAAGCCGTCACCCAAACCAACGATCCTTCCCCTGATCACTTTGCTGGGCATCTTTCTCTGTTCGGCCCTGGCCCATCACCTCATGCGGGAAAACATCCTTCGACCAGCTCTGACCACCTTCCCCACCCTGCCCCAGGTGGCACGGCCGGCGGAAGCGGCGGAACCGGCCGCCGGCGCCATACCGCCCCCAATCCCGAGCGCTGGTGAAACGCTTTTCAAACGCCATTGCAGTGTTTGCCACGCCTTTGAACGACGGGTGGTGGGGCCCCCTCTGAATTCCGTTCTTCCCAGGTATAAAGGCGGACCGGATAAGCTGAGGGCTTTCGTTGCCAACCCGGTTAAAATCAACCCGGATTATCCATCCATGCCGCGCCTGGGTCTTCCGGAGGAGGACATCCGGGCCATCACCGACTGGCTGCTGGAAGAAAGATAAAGTTGGACGGAGCACATGGGAAAAATTCTTTTCAAATTGTTTATCGCCGGCTTTTTCAGCGTCTTCATGTTGGGAATTTCAATTGCCGGCTGGTACTGGTGGACTTTCGACAAAACGCCTCCGCAGCCCATTGCTTTCAAGCACTCCATCCATGCCGGTCAACTCGGCATGGATTGTACTTACTGTCACGTCTTCGTGGACAAATCTCCGGAGGCCGGAGCCCCTTCCCTGGAAACTTGCATGACCTGCCATCAAAACGTGGCTATCGACCGGCCGGAAGTCATCAAGGTTCGCAACGCCTATTTCAGCAAAGAGCCGGTGGTCTGGGAGCGGCTTCACAAGCTTCCGGATTTTATCTATTTTTCCCATAAACGCCATATCAAGGCCGGGGTCGACTGCACGCACTGCCACGGCGTTATCAAAGAGATGGATGAGGTCCGCAAGGTACGGCCCCACAAAATGGGCTGGTGCGTCACCTGTCACCGCGGAACCGGGGCCTCCACGGATTGTGCGACCTGTCACAAATAAAGGCTTGAGTTGATGAAACGAAGGATATTCTTACAACTTCTGGGACTTTTTTCGAGTGCCGGGGTTCTTTCCGCCTGCGGCAGCGACACCGGAAGCAAAGAGCTGATTTCGGGGCTGGTACCGCCTGAGGACGGGGTCATTCCCGGCGAAACGCTGTGGTACCCGTCCACCTGCACCGAATGCCCGGCCCATTGCGGCATTTCGGTCAGAGTGAGGGAAAGATGGCCGGTCAAGCTGGAGGGAATCTCCGGCCACCCGATCAATGCCGGTGGTCTCTGCGCCCGCGGCCAAGCCTCCATCTCCCGCCTCTATCATCCGGATCGGATCAAAAGCCCGTTGCGTCGAAGTCCGGCAGGCCAGTGGCAGAAGATCTCCTGGGAGGAGGCCTATAAAACCCTGGCCGGCAGTCTGGAAAAAAATTCAGCGAAAGGAAAAAACGTTTTTCTCTCGGCCCGCACCACAGGCACCCTCGCCCCCCTCATCAAATCCTTCTGTGAACAGCTGGGTATCGAACGGCTCCCGGATTTCGAGCCTTACGCCCACAGCGCCCTGCGCCTGGCTTACCAGGAGCTTTTCGGCAGCGGCGACATTCCTTTCCAGCGTTTTTCCGAAGCCGATTTTTTCCTCAGCATCGGCGCCGATTTTCTCGAAACCTTCGTCAGCCCGGTAGCCTATGCCGACCAGTTTGCCAAGGCCAGTGCCAACCCCTCTTTCCATTGGGTCCATGCCGAGCCTCACGCCTCCCTTACCGGTTTCAAGGCCCATGAACGCCTCGTCATCCATCCCGGCAGCGAAGTCCACCTGCTTATCTATCTGTTCCGCAATGCCAAACCCAAGGCCGACGCACAAGCCCTGCATGATCGCCTCCTCAATCTTCTGCCCGCTCCCGAACTTCGCGAAACAGCGTTAAAAACCGGTCTCCCGGATGAGACTCTGACCCGGCTGGCGGAGGCAATGGGTAAGGCGAAAAAGCCTTTGGTTTCGGTCGGCGGGGTGGCCCTGGCCCAGGACAACGCCCTTTCCACGGCCCTGCTGTGTGTAGCGCTCCAGGGGGTTACCGGCATGACCGACGATGTCGTTGATTTTTCCGCTGCCGAAAATTACACCGGTGTCGGCTCGCTGCTCGACATGCAGAAACTCCAGAGCGAACTTGAAACAGGGAAAATCGCTACGCTTTTCCTGACACGCTGCAATCCCGTCCGCCAGCTGTCGTCCCGATCCGGCTTCGCAGAAGCGCTGGAAAAAGCCGCTTTCCGGGTCGTGCTCAGCGATTTCCTGGATGAAACAGCCAAGACGGCTGATCTTGTCCTGCCGCTCTCCCACAGCCTCGAATCCTGGGGGGATGCCCGCCCTCGCCGCGATGTTACCACCATTATCCGGCCCGCGGTCCAGCCTCTCCACGATACCCGAAGCGAAGGGGATATTCTCCTCGGTTTCATGCAGTGGAAAAATGAGCCGGCAGCCGGCTCCCCTTATCAGGAATATCTTTTTTCCGAGTGGGCCCGCAAATGGGACCGCACCACCTTGCAAATTTTTGCTGAAAAGGGATTCCTTGTGGAGCGGGCTCCGAAAACGAAGACGGTCCTCGACCCCGAAAAAGCGTCTGCCGCTTTTACTAACCTGGTCCTGGCAGCTCCACCTGAGGGAACGGTCCTCATCGTCACCCCTTCGGTGAGAAAATTTGACGGCCGCAGCGATTTTCTGACTCTGCTTTCAGAAATCCCCGACCCCCTGACCACCGTCACTTATGGGGAGTGGCTCTCCGTTTCTCCTGCTCTGGCGAAAAAGCTCAAGATTCGTGATCGGGACAGGGTGCGCCTCACCGCCACGGCCTGGAAAGCGGAATTCGCCGCAAAAATTCAGCCGGGTTTGGCTGCCGGAGTGGTAATGCTCCAGAAGGACATGCTCGGCGCAATCCCCTGGCCGGTGGAAAAGCTTTCGGGAGAGGCCATCGCCTGCCTTAAACTCGAAAAGATCGAAAAGCCCGGAGGCAGGATCGGCCTGCCGATTATGGCCGGGTCTGTCTCCCAGACCGGCCGCGGGATCATACCCGCCCCCATTTCCAGAGAGGAGCATGAAAAGCACAAGCGCCTCAACCTCTATCCCGAGCCCGATTACCCTCAATACCGCTGGGCCATGGGCATCGATCTCAACCTCTGTACCGGATGCGGGGCCTGCGCGGCGGCCTGTTACGTCGAAAACAGCGTTCCCCTGGTCGGCCCGCAGGAACACCTGAAAGGGCGGGAGATGTCCTGGCTGCGCATCGAGCCTTTTTATTCCCCGGAGGGAAAACTCGATTTTCTGCCGATGCTCTGCCAGCAGTGCGATTACGCCCCCTGCGAACCGGTCTGCCCGGTTTTTGCCTCCCTCCACAACTCGGAAGGGCTGAACCTCCAGGTCTACAACCGCTGCGTCGGAACCCGCTACTGCGCCAACAACTGCCCCTACAAGGTACGCCGCTTCAACTGGTTCACCCACTCTCGCGAGGGAATGGAAAGGCACATGCTCAACCCCGACCTGGCGCCGCGCACCAAGGGGATGATGGAAAAGTGCACCTTCTGCATCCAGCGCATCCGCATCGCCCGCGATCGGGCCAAGGACGAAAAACGCCTGATTCGGGACGGTGAGGTCATGCCGGCCTGCGCCCAGAGCTGCCCCACCGGAGCCATCGTCTTCGGCAACCTCCTCGACAAAGGTTCTAAAATTTCCGCCCTGGTCAAATCGGAACAAGCCTACAGGGTTTTCGAGGAGCTCGGCACCGACCCGGCCGTCTACTACCTGCATAAAAACAAACGCAAGCACGAGGGACAGGATAGCGAGTCATGACGGATATGGATGCCGCCAGAAAGATTGAAACCGATGTTCTCGCCGCAATTCGGCGCCCGGGGCTTCCCTACCTTGCGGCCCTGGCCTTCTGCGCGCTGCTCTTCATGGGCGGCATGTGCCTCTGGGCCTACCAGATATTCGCCGGCATCGGCGTCGCCGGCATCACCCATCCGGTGGGCTGGGGCGTCTATATCGCCAACTTCATCTTCTGGGTCGGTATCGCCCATTCCGGCACCCTTATTTCGGCGGTTCTGTTTCTGTTCCGCGCCCGCTTCCGCTCCAGCTTCAACCGCGCCGCCGAGGCCATGACCGTCATTTCCCTGTGCGTAGCCGGGCTTTTCCCCCTCATCCATCTCGGCCGCGTCTGGGTTTTCTATTATCTCGTCCCCTACCCCAATCAGCGCCTCATCTGGTCCAACTTCCGCTCCCCCCTGGTATGGGACGTCTTCGCGGTCAGCACCTACATGATCGTCAGCATGATCTTCTTCTACGTCGGCCTTCTCCCCGACCTGGCTGTCGCCCGCCGGCGCATGAGCGGCTTTCTGAAACATATCTTCAGGGTCCTCTCGCTCGGCTGGCAGGGCACCCTCCGCCAGTGGAAACAGTACAACCGCCTTTACCTCTTCCTGGCCGCTTTTGCCACACCCCTGGTTGCCTCGGTCCACTCCATCGTCTCCTGGGACTTTGCCGTAAGCATTATTCCCGGCTGGCACACCACCATTTTTGCCCCCTACTTCGTTGCCGGGGCTATTTTCTCCGGCGTTGCCATGGTCATTACCCTGGTGATTCCTCTGCGCAAGATGCTCGGCCTGGACCAGTACATCACCGTCGATCATTTCGAGGCCATCTCGAAAATCCTGCTCTTCACCTCCCTGATCATCTCGGTTACCTATGTCACTGAATACTTCCTTGCCTTCTACAGCGGCAACCCCTTTGAAATCGCCCAGTACATGTACCGGCTGACCGGAGACTACAGTTTCCTTTTCGGCATCATGGTCCTCTGCAACTGTCTCATTCCCCTGACCCTCTGCTTCAAAAAACTGCGCCGCAACCTCTCGTTCCTGTTCGTGGTGGCAATCATGGTCAACGTCGGCATGTGGGTGGAGCGCTTCGTTCTCATCGTCGCTTCCCTGGCCCATGATTTCGACCCCTATGCCTGGGGCACCTACACCCCCTCTTTCGTGGAAATAGGCATCACCATCGGCTCGTTCGGCCTCTTTTTCCTCCTCTTCCTCCTCTTCTCCCGGACCCTGCCGGTGCTTTCGATCACCGAACTCAAGGAGCATCAGTGATGGACGGCATTTTCTATTTCGACAATTCCGGCACTTTTATCGACCGGCTCAAGGAGTTGGCCGCCGAGGGAATAGATCCCAAAAACATCCGCGTGAAGATGCCCTATTATGTCCCTGAAGCGGAGGAAATCATCAGCGGCAAACCCGGCCTATTGCGTTTCTTCGCCCTGTTCGGGGCCCTGGCGGGATTCATCGGAGGGCTCGGCTTCACCATCTTCACGGTCATCGACTGGCCTCTGAACACCGGCGGCAAGCCCATCATCTCTCTGCCGCCGTTTCTGATCATCGCCTATCTGATGACCATCCTGTTCGGCTCCCTGTGCTCCTTTGGCGGCTTTCTGCTGCTCTCCCGCCTGCCCAGTATCGACGCCATAGTCGGCGAGGAGGAATTCGAAGACCGCTTCATCATCCAGGTCAAAAACGAGGCAACAGAATGGAAACCCTGAAGCTGAAAACCGGAAATTTTATCCTCCTGCTGACCATCCTCGGTGTCTCTCTGGCGGTGGTGGAATATGCGGGGCTGGTCGAAAACCGGGGCGCTCTCCTTCTCACCCTCGCCTTCTGGTCATGTCTGATCCAGGGAAGTATTGCCGCCGCGGCCGCCACCGAGACGATTCAGGGAAAGTGGATCGGCACCCTGAGGCGCGAACTGCTTTCCGTCTATCCGCTTCTCCTCTTTCTGGCTCTGGCTTTTCTCCTTTTCTGGCCCCGAACGGCCATCTACCCCTGGCATGGGCACCCCAATTTCTGGCTCAACAGCACATTTTTCATGCTCCGCAACTTCATCGTCCTGCTGGCCGTGTTCATCAGCGCACGGTTGTACGCGCTGCGTTCCCTGCGGGGAGACCCGTCGCGGGTCAAATATGCGATCATTTACCTTTCGGTCTTTACCCTCTCCCAATTTCTCATCGCTTTCGACTGGATCATGACTTTGGAATATCCATGGTTCAGTTCCCTGTTCGGGTTCTATTTCCTGGTCGAGGCCATGTTCGCCGGACTCGCTTTGGCCACCCTCAATCTTTTTTTCCAGTACCGCTTCAAGTTTCAGCAGGATCCTGCCACAACAAACCGCCACCAGGAAGACCTTGGACGACTGATGCTCGGCTTCAGCGTCCTCTGGGGCGGGTTCTTCTTTGCCCAGTTTCTGCTCATCTGGTATGGCAATATTCCCGAGGAGGCCAACTACATCGCCAAAAGGATAGTCGACCCCTACACGGGGCTGAGCTATGTTTTTGTCGTCCTGACTTTTCTCGTCCCTTTCCTGGTCCTGATCCCGCGCTGGTGCAAGCGCAACATCTTCGTCCTCAGCCTGGTGGCGGCTTCCGTCCTGACCGGTCTTTTTCTCGAAAAAGTCCTCTTCATCATGCCCGACGTGAAGCTCCACCTCGGCATTGTGGTGCTGGAGATTTTCCTCGTCCTGCCGGTCTGGCTGCTGACCATTCACAGCCGAAACTTTCTCCTGCCCCGACCAAAACCTCCCCTGTCGGAAAAATAACTTGCCGCCATACAGCTCTTTTTCGGGCACCCATTTCTCATGTTGTATAATTTCATAAGGACATCAGCCCGTATTATGCTGCTGCAAACTCCGGTTGTGAATCACCTTTGAAAGGTTGCCGGATTGTCCTGTTTTCACGGCCCCTAACGGACGCGCAACCACTTATCGGAAGGAAAGGAGAACAACCATGTTTGGAGGAAAAAATATTCAAAGCATTGTCGTTTATCACCCGGGCGGAAATTTTCTCTATCGCGCGGGGGAAGAGGGGATCCGCTCCATCAACTTGCGCCCGCCCGACGAACCAGGTCAGAGCGGATGGTTTTTGTTAAAACGGAAAGATGAGCCGGATATGTATGTCAACAGCATTTTTGTTGTTGAGACGATCCTCAGCCCGGAAGTATCCAAAAAACCATGAGGCCTTCTGCCGAACAAAGATACTTCCAGGATAATCCGCGTCTTTCAATTCATATTGCATAAGGCCGGGAGATAGGCTATAAAACACAGGCGAGACAAATAGGCGCGATTAGCTCAGTTGGATAGAGCGTTGGCCTCCGGAGCCAAAGGTCGGGCGTTCGAGTCGCCCATCGCGCGCCAATAAAATCAAAGGGTTATGGAATTTCCATAGCCCTTTTTGTTTTTCTTTAAGGTTTCTTCCAACCATGAAACTATATTGCACCTGTTTTCAGAGATGGTCCCGATTATTTGGGCCGAGCGGCGCCGGAAACAAGGTGAAAGACCTTCATTGTTTTGCCGCAATTCCGGTTGACGGAGCGGGGAAGCCGGGTCCGGATTTTTGCCAATATGCCTCCTTCCGGGTTCGGTCATCCAGACCGGGATGAGGATGGCGGCTGTCATAACGATTGATTCAGGTCCAGCGACCTTGCCGAGCTTCGACCCCGCTTTTGAAGACAGGGGGATAAATACATTCCTGCCTGAGTGACCGCCAGAACCCTTAAATCATAAATTAAAAAAAGAAGAAACCTGACTATTCGACATGGGGGTGGTAAACAACCGGGCTTTAAGTGGGTTTGGGGCGTCCATGGGAAGGGCATCTGATGCCCGGATGGCGGCAGTTAAGCGCCCCAGGATGGGTTTATGCGGCCCTTGGAATGGGCGGCCCCATCCCATTTACCGAACAGAAAAAAAATAATTTACCTGCATTTAAGCTTTGAGATTTTGTCGGATATTTAACGTTCCCCTCGGTAATTGACGCCACAAAAAAACATCTCTTCAATGGAGAGATGTTTTTTTCTTTTCAACCGGGAGACAACTATGGATCAAACAATGAGACAGCAGTGCGATGAAACAACCTGTTAGTAAGGTTCGAAACTGAACTTCTGGCCACCAATGGATAACTCGAACATGAGACCGCCTTTGCCATGAACAAACGTGGCCATGCCTTTAATATAGCCGGTTTCCGCCTGGGTTCCGGATTTAGGACCGGCGCTGGCCCCGGCACTGGTACCTGCCGTGCCCGCCCTGGCCTCCACCCCGGCCGTAACGGCAATTGCCTGGGCCGTGGCGTCAAATTCGAAATTACCGCTGGTGAATTCATCATAAGCCCTCTTGTCCTGGAAGAAAATGATTTCACTGAATGCCTTGCCGCCCAGTTGGAAACCTATGCTTCCGGCAAAAAGCGATGCTCTTCCTGTCACCTGGCCACCGCGATAAACCTGCCCCTGCCCGTAGGACCCCCCAATCAAGAAACCGGCTTTCCCAACCGTCGGAAAAATCGCGTAACCGTAGGCATTATTGAAAAATTTTGTCAAAGCAGGAAAGCTCTTAAAGGTATCAATGGCGCTCGAAATGCTATCGTTTCCCGCGGCATTGGTGACGTTTACCACCCCGAATATCAAAACAAAAACCCAAATTACCGATATTTTTTTCATTTTTCTGCTCCTTTAGTCCCGACCTACGGGCTTTGCAGACTGAAAACCAACTTTATAGGAAACATTCTATCCTAATTTTATCTGTCTTTTTCCCGCAGAGGAAAAAACTTCCTTTTTTTCTGCCTAACAGCTTGAATTTTTCAATTACACAAGCTCCTGTTAAAAGACTCGAGGTTGCCGAAACTCCATTTTATTTTTTTGCAATACACCGGCTGGTTGGTTGTCCCCCCGTCATCAGCCCCAAATCCTGTATAAAAAATCCATTTTCAGAAATTGCCCGGATACCCGCATTATAACCGGCAAAGTACTCCAGGCATAAAACAGGGAGTCTCCTTTGGCTGAGCCGCCTTTGGTAAACTCCCTGGAAAAAACGGAAACACCCGCTATTACAAATTAAAAAGACTGGCCCTTTCTGGAATCAGGGATGACAGAGCTTTGGACCCGGAATTCACCGGATAAAAGAAACCGGCCAATAGCTCTCGAACCAAAAGTCCTCCACATTCAAGCGCTAAAAACCGGAAAAGAAGTTTGTCTCGCCCATCAACTCCAAGGTTATCAGCACAACAAAAACCAGGCCGACAACAGCTAAAACAATTCCAACTCCGGCTCCGGAGGGAAGCTCATCGATATGCTGAGCGAGTGTATTCAGTTCCTGGTCACTCAGAGCCTCAACCCTCAATTGGGCTTCTTCAGGGTTCACGCCCAATGAAACCATTTGTTCCCTGACATCCTGCCGGTGCAGAAAGGTCCTGGCCTTTTCCACATTTTCAACTCGCTGCTGAGCACTTATGAGCATCTGGACTCCAACCAGTTCGGCACCCGCCACAGTGGGGAAATGCAGGGAAACCAGACTGAGAACCAAAAAAAGGCCGGTAACGCTTTTAAATACTTTTTTTGCCATTTTTCCTCCTGAGAGTGATTTTTTTCAAAAAAACAATACGTTTGATCCCAAATATTGCAGCCCCGGTCGAACGCCCTTCCCATGCGGGCCAACTTCACAAGAGATTTTTTTAAATCTTTATTTCCATTTACATCCTCCGATAAAATTTCTAAAATAGCGTGCTTTAAATATAACATGTCTTTTTAATAAGTTGCAGAATAATGAAAACGCTCTTTTTGATTTCCCGCGTTGGATCGTCCTGTTATTAGATGCGAATTCTTTTTATAAACCCGCCGAACTGCGGTCGCAGTATTCCCGAAGAGCAATACGGTATCTCCTCCCTTAAACAGATCTTTCGTGGGGAACCTCTGGCATTGGAGGTTTTGGCAGGCAATCTCGGCGACCATGATGTGCGCATTCTCGACCTCAAAGTCGAGCCGGATGGGTTGCGACAAGAGCTTGAAGCTTTCTCTCCGGAGCTGGTTGGCTTGACCGCCATGACCTGTGAAGCCAATACCGCTCTCAAGCTGGCGCAAGAAATTAAACAATGCAGTTCGGCCAAAGTGGTGGTGGGAGGCGTTCATGCGTCCTGCGACCCGGAGTTTTTCAATTGCCCGGATATTGACTGGATCGTCATGGGCCTTGGGAAACAGAGCCTGAGGGAGCTTGTGGAATCTCTTTTGGAGGGTAACGGTAACGCCCCCATTCCCGGGGTTGCGCCCACCTGCCCCGGGAAACCCTTGCGCTGGAAACCCCGCAACTTCTCCCCACGGGATCTGGCCGGCCATGCCCCTCCCCGCTATGACCTGGTCTCCCGTTATCGGGAAAACTATACTTTGAAAACCCTGGGCCTGGAAATCGGTTTTGTCGCCACTGCCGCCGGCTGTCCATTTGACTGTTCCTTTTGCTGCATTGGACCCCTGACAGGAAGCCGCTACCTGACCGCTGGAACAGACTCCATAATACGCGATATTAAAAGCCTGGGCGAAATCCCGGTAATCCGTCTGGTTGATGCCAACAGTTTTGCCGATCCGGTCCACTCCGCAGCATTGGTCAGCTCGATAGAGGCGGCCGGAATAAAAAAACAATTTCTCGCCGATGTCCGCGCCGATACGGTTGTGCGGCACCCGGAACTCATTCAGCGGTGGAAGGAAGTCGGCCTGCGATCGGTCATTATCGGCTTTGAAGAGATATGCGACGATAAATTGAACATGATGGAGAAGGAAAGTTGCGTGGCTCTCAATCTCAAGGCCATCGATATCCTTCACGGACTTGGCTTGACTATTATCGGGGATTTTATCATCTCACCCGATTACGATGAGAAAAGGTTCGATCAACTTGCTGATTTTGTTAAGCAGTATCGAATCGACCTGCCGATTTACAGCGTTCTGACCCCTTTGCCCGGCACCCGCCTTTACCGCCGGTTAAAGGGTAAAATATGCATTCACGATCTGGATTATTACACCCTGACCAATGCCGTATTGCCAACCTACCTTGATGAAGAACTGTTTTATCGCCGCTACGCAAACCTGCTGGTTGAGGGACACACGAAAGGAAAGGTTTAACTGCAATGGATGTGTTCATTACCGATCTGGCCGCTTTTCTCCCCAATGACCCGGTCGGCAACGATGCGATGGAAAAAATTCTCGGCATGGTCAATCAGATACCGTCGAGAACACGGCGTATAATTTTGCGAAACAACAAAATCACCAACCGTTATTATGCCATTGATCCCCAAACCGGAAAAACTACCCACAACAACGCCCAGTTAACAGCCGAAGCCATTCGTCAACTGAAACCCCGCGACAATTTTTCAACGGGCGACATCCAGTGTCTCTGCTGCGGGACATCCTCCCCCGATCAACTGCTGCCGGGGCATGCCTCCATGGTTCACGGGGAATTGGGTGGCGGCATCTGCGAAATACTGAGCGCCTCCGGGGTCTGCACCTCGGGAATGGGAGCATTCAAACACGCCTTCATGAACGTCGCCCTCGGCTTGACCGAAAATGCCGTGGCTACCGGATCGGAACTGGCCTCGACCTTTTTACGTACACAGCTTTGCCCGCCCTGCTCCTCCGAAAAATCAGCACAACTGGAAAATCAACCTGCACTCTCCTTTGAAGCGGACTTTCTTCGCTGGATGCTCTCGGACGGGGCCGGGGCTGCTTTTTTAAACAACCGCCCCAGAGAAGATCATCCGTCACTGCGAATAGACTGGATTGATATCCTTTCTTTTGCCCATCTTTTCGAAACCTGCATGTATGCGGGGGCCGACAAAAACGAGGACGGCTCCTTGAAAGGCTGGCGCGAGTATGCCTCCCTCGGCCAGGCCGTTAATGATTATTGTTTCCAGATCAAACAGGACGTTAAACTGCTGAACCGGGAGATTACCGATACCTGCATAATCCGCACTCTGCCGTTACTGATTGAAAAATACGCTCTGGATGCACGGGAGATCGACTGGTTCGTACCCCATTACTCTTCCGAATATTTTCGTCCCGAATTACAGAAAAAGATGGCAGGGATCGGCTTTGAAATCCCGGAAGAACGCTGGTTCACCAACCTGACCTATAAAGGAAACACCGGCTCGGCTTCCATATACATCATGCTTGAGGAGCTGTTCCATTCCGGAAGGCTTAAAAAAGGGGAGAAGCTGCTCTGTTTTATTCCCGAGAGCGGACGTTTTACCATCTGCTATATGTTGTTGACGGTTGTATAACCTGAAAGGCTCCGGGAAATTAATTTCCCGGAGCCTTTCAGATTATCAAGAATCACAACTCCAAACCGGAGATTTCCATCAATCCCAGTTCAATGTTTTTTCGCGTCGCCTCCTGGGTCGACAAAACAATCCGGTTAAAACAGCTCGCCGAAGCCGCCCGCTCTGTAGTTGCCCAGGTGGTAATGGATTTCTGCCAGACAACCTTTTCGGACATCCCCACCCTGATTTTCCAGGCGATTTCAACATTGACAGTAATGTCATTGCCGGCAAGTGGTTGAGAGACTCGGACTATATACAAGTCGAGGGAATAATCCTGATTGTTTGTGACCACCCGGGAAAAAAGGTTTGATTCATTAATAGCCTCTTTAACAACATTTTTCAGTTGTTCGTTGGAAAGCTGTGGAATGCCGAGGGGATCCTTTTCCCTTCCCCCCTCGGCAGATACCGATACCGAAGCATTATGAGTTTTTTTCAACTCGACAGTGGTGGGCTTCATGGCCTGTTCCTGAACCGCCATGGGCCCGGCACATCCGAATAAACACGTTAAAAGCAAAAATGACAGAACAATGGAAAACCCGGGCATGAATCTAAAAATTTTTCTCATCTCATATCCCTTTGAAATATTATTTTTTTTCATATTCGGCAAACATCACAGTCAGCACTTCCCTCGCCATCTCCTTGGGACTTTTACGGGCAAGCGATGTCCTCAGCGATTCCCCGACAACCAGGGGATACTCGGTAACCGGGTCCCTGAACTCCATGTTCAGCCGAAGCATATAATTTGCCATATCCCAGAACCAGCGATCCTGGAAGGTCACCAAGATATCCGTATCAGGTGGCATCCGGCTTTTCAGGCCGGAGTCCGCTTCGTAGCCCATGGTTTTCAATTCATCGCGAATTATGGAAGCGATGTCGCGCTTGTCGCCTTCGAGGCTAAGAACAAAAAATTTAGGTTTTTCTTTGATTTCCGCCCCTGGTAACATTGCCGCCCGTTGTTCAACAATTGAACAGCCCGAAACAAACCCCAGGGTCAGCAAGATAAAAAACAAGACGATATTTTTTTTCATCTCAAAAGCCTCCTCTTTGCCTTGCTGTTAAATTTTCAAGCCGACTAAACAACCGCGGGCTGCAATACCTTCTGCTCCCTTTGGATAAACTCCGCCAGGGTTTTTATCGACTTCAATACCTCACGACTGCTTTCTTCTCCGCCGATCCTGACACCATAAGCCCGCTGCACGGCTACAACCACCTCAACGGCATCCAGAGAATCGAGCCCCAAAAAAGAATCCGGGCCAAAGAGAGGGGCATCGCTGGAAAAAGCCTCGGGCACATCCGGTACATTGCAGGCCTCAACGATCAACCCTTTGAGGTCTTTTTCCAGATCCATGATTTTAAGCATGTGACACTCCTTAAATTAAATTCTCAAATCTAACCGCCGCTACGGCCCTGACGGCTGAACAAAACAATTGAAAGGGATAATGTCAGGAGAAAAAAGCCGACAAACAACCAGAGGTTGGTTTGAATGCTCGCCAGATCCCCCGACCGGACAAACAGTTTGATAAACCCGTCAAGCCCCCAGGCCAGCGGAGAAAAGCTGCTGAGTTTCTGCATCCCCTGCGGCATCATATAGACAGGCACCATCACTCCCCCCAAAGCCGCCGCGATAACCACCGATACCGCTCCCAGCATCGACGCCTGTTCATAACTGCGAGCCCAGGTGCCAAGCAGCATTCCGGAGCCTGTTGCAGCAAGCGCGGCACATAGGGCCAGTAAAAAGACGGCCCCGGGGTGATTGCCTATTTGAAGCACCGGGGTGCCCATCAGGGGCAGAAGAAATTTCCCGACCAGCAGCATGAGCCCGAATTGAACCAGGCAGATTGCCACATAAGCCAGGGTTTTTCCGGCCAGCAGGACCCAGTAAGGCACAGGAAGAATCAACAGACGGCGTAACGTACTGTCCTGCCTTTCACGCAATAAAGCGCCGGAAAGGGGGACAACGATAAAAAACATGCCGAACAGGGCATAGGCCGGGACATTCTGCTGCACGGCATTGGGCATGCGGCTCTGTTCCTGGTTTTCTGGAGAATGCTCCCTGACTTTCAATAATATGCGGGGTTCCCGGACAGCATTCGAAGCGTTTTCTTGGCTGGGGGTGATACCGAATTGGGCGTTCAACTCGCTGGAGAACTGGCGCTCGATTTCCGACATTTCCACGCCAAGCAGGGCATAACGCACTGAACTGAGTACAGCTGTCCGGAATACGCCCTGAACACCGGGGTCAAAAAACACCTGAACCGGCTCCGGGTTGTTATCCTCAGAGAGGGAATTTTCCGAGGCGCCGGATAAATCCTGCGCCAGGAGCAGGGATTTCGCCCGCACCCTGGCACTGGTTTCGGCAGGAATCAACAGGGCAAACTGAAAATGGCCGCTATCGACTTCCCTTCGAGCACGTTCTTCGGTCAGGGGTTTGCCCTGCACTTCAGTTATCAGCTCAATCTCGCCTGACGCCTGAAATCGCTGACGAATGGCCTCTGCCACAAACCCTTTATCCTGATCTAGGAATAAAACCCGGAGCCCTGCATGGCCGGTCACGGCAAGAATATTGTTCTGAACCAGGGAAACGACTAGAACCAGAATCATCGGCATGAGAAAAAGCACCAGCATGCCGGCCCGATCACGCCACAGAATCAGAAGATCCTTAAAGAAGGTTGCCAGAAACGGATTCATCACTTTTCAATCCCGTAAATGCCGCCCGGTCAGGTGGAGAAATAATTCCTCAAGATTGGCACAACCGGGGTGGGCTTCCAATAACTGCTTTGCCTCTCCCTCGGCTATCTTTTTCCCTTTATCCATGATCCCAATAGTGTTGCAGAGCTGTTGGGCTTCCTCCATGTAATGGGTGGTATAGACCATCGACACCCCTTCTTCCCGCAGCTGGAGCAGATTTTCAAGAATCATATGGCGGGATTGGGCATCAATACCGACGGTCGGCTCATCAAGAAACAGAAGCCTGGGCCGGTGGACAACACCTACGGCAAGATTGAGTCTCCTTTTCATGCCCCCGGAATAATATTCAACCCGCCGATCGGCATTTTCGGACAGCCCCACCAGCTCGACACAGGCCTTCACCCGAGCCTCAAGGGAAGCTCCCTTCAGGCCGTTCAAACGACCAAAGTAACAGAGATTTTCCCTTCCGGTCAGGGTCGGATAAAGAGCGACCTCCTGAGGTACCAGGCCGATCATTTTACGGACCCGGGCAGGATGCTGCAAAGCGTCGGTCCCGCAGATCGACAACGTCCCCCGGCAGGGGCGAAGCAAGGTACTCATGATCAGGATTGAGGTCGTTTTCCCGGCACCGTTGGGCCCAAGAAGGCCGTAAACCTTGCCCGGCTCCACGCTTAAAGAGAGGTCATCAACGGCATAAGAATTCCCTTTTCCGTAACTTTTCCCAAGGCCGATCGCCGTTAATATCGCCTGGGCTTCAACCTTGTCGGTTTGTTTTCGAAATCCCACTGAGTCAAACCTGCCTTCGCCTTAGCGCACCAGCATCAAGAGTTCCCGGAACAGCGCTTCCTCACGGTCGGCACAGTCCATAAGCAAAGCGGCGAGACCGGGAAAAGAGGAATTGGCCCCTTCGCGGCCCTTGCAGTTCCGGGCGCTGAGCAGGGCGAACTGCCGCCAAAGATCACCTATATCGGTCATTTGCCCGGCCAGCTCGGCAATCCGCCTTTTACCCGTCAAGTCAGCAGCCTCCTGCAAAAAGGCGGCATAAATAAAACGAAAACCCCCGCCTCCGGTGCCGATTTCCTCCTGCATGCGAATCAGATGGCCCAAATGCTGAATCGCCCGCTTCCTTCCCAGCCTTTCCGGCCAGCTTTTCATGCGCCCGGCCAAAAACCGCATCCCCCGGGTTCCCAGCAACGGAACCGGCACCCCCACCATATTCCGGGCCACGTCGCGAATGCCGGCCACTACCGCAGAGTGCAGGTCGATTTTTTCAGGGACCTCTGTTATCCAGTACATTCTCCCTTTGGGCGCCAGGGCGCCCTTGGCAAAGCGGGCTTTTCCCAGGTCCTGTCCCGGACAGTCCATAAATGTTTCAAACAAGGGGTCGCTGATCGAATATTGGTCGCCTAGGCGGCCGCAGACAACCAGATTATGGGCATTAAAATGAAAACGCAGGGCCGGGGGGAAATAAGGCAGCCAGTAAACGCCGGTCTGCAGACCGACCGGCGTTCCTTGAGTCAGAATCTCATCCAGGGCCCGCATCGCCGGACCCGGGCGGCGAAAGGTCCGGGATTCAAAACGAAAGCCAAGGCGCTTGGAACATTTTTTAAAAATCGCCCCGGGGTAAGTTCGAAAGGTTGCCAGCGGTAAATGGTTGATTCTCACAAAGGGGAAATACCCGAAAAGCAGTCCGCCGCCAATGCCGAAAATCATGGCCTCGGACAAAGGCTGGCCATGATGGGACAACAGGTTTGCCGTGACTCCGCTTTCGCAATGGGCGGATTGCCGGTGGCAAAAGTCGATCTTCACTGAAGACGGGTTTTTGCTTTCCGAGGAGCCGTCAACAGGAAGTTCCCATCGATCCGGCAAACTTTCCAGCTGATCCGCAGGCAGCCGAAACAGTTCGGCATATCGAGTGCGCAAATCCGAGGGGAGTTTCTGGTAATGGCGGGGTTTGAGGTGCCGGCGGACCCGCCAGCAGGGTATTCCGGCATATCTGGCCAGAAGGCCGATATCCATCTGGTTGCGCGCCATATGAAAAGCCAGCGGACTCAACTCCCCCGCCCTGACCCTCCGCAGTGTCGAATCCACATTTTCAGCAATGGTCTGCCAGGCCTGAATGTTGGCCAAATTCGCAGGATCCCATCCGGCACTCGGTGTCAATACATAACGGCCGTCTTCATCAACCGCATAGGAAATCTCATGCCGTTGGTCAAGAATTGCGGCATCCTGTGGAACCTCATTTTTTTTCATCAGTCAACCACTACTAAAGAGCCTTGAGGGCCTGCCCCGCAAAGCTTTGCACTTTGGTGTTACTTGTTGACTCCTTGACCTGCTTGAGGGTGCCGATAAACTTCCTGTCCCCGGAAGCAGCCAGTGCTTTGCACAACCAGGCCATGGTATCCACATAAAGGTTGTCCCCACGGAAATTGTCCGCCATGTGTTTCAAAGCGTCGGCAGCAGCATCATAAACCTTAATATCGCTGCCGGGGTTGCGGACCAATACCTTGGCGGCATCCCGTCTCAGGTTGATATTTTGAGATTTGAGCATGTTTACCAGGCGATTGTCTTCGGTCGACAAGCTGTCGTCCCAGTTTTCCTGGGTATTGAGAATTTCGCTTCGCCTTGCGTACTCATTAATCATGCCGGCGCTTTGCTTCGCATAATTTTGTAATTTACTGCTTTTGGCGTTGCCTGCGATCTCATCGAGAAGGGGGCGGTAACCGGGATCACCGGAGGCGGCCAGGGCTTTGCAGAGCCAGGACATTTCGTCAACATGCGAAGAACTCGTGCTGGCTGCATAGTTATTTTTGAGCATCGCAGCTATCTTCTGATAAAGCGCCTCATCGCTCAAACCGGACCGGCTGATAATTTTGGCGGCCTTAACCCGCTGTCCACTGGAGGTGGAATCAAGAGCTTCCATCAGGGATGCGACATCCGTACCCGGATCCCTCTGGGCAAAAGAAAGACCTGAAAGCAGCAGGGTGAAGACGATCCCCAGACACACAATACGACTTTTCATTTTTCCCTCCTCTTAAGAAAAAATACTTACATAGGGAAACGGTTTCCAAGGCTTCACTGAAATTGGAAACCGACCTGAAACAGAATCGAATTGATTCCACGATTATCGTGGTGAAGATTGCCGTTTGAAATGTGATGAGCCCGTAACACACCAAACCAGCGCCTACCGGCCATTTCAAACTCGGAACCTATGCCGGCCTGGGGATTGAAGTTGATTCTCAATCCCTGGTCTTCAACCTGGAAATCCGTGTAGATTATCCCGGCTCCGGCTTCAAGGTAAGGTCTGAATCTCGTGGTTTGGAAGGCATTCAAATAATACAGGGCAAAAAAGTTGAACGAACAAAAGGCGCGCAGGCTGGAAACGTCCGCCACTCCCAGACTCCCTTCCAATTTGAACTTCAAGGGTTCGGGGGCGCGGTGCGGGAAAATCTGTTCATAGTCATAGAGCGCCATCAGACCCCATTGAACAAAACCGAAATTCGGATGGGGGTCGTAACTTGAACCGGCATTAACGATAAAACCGGTTTGTTCTGGATTTCGCAGGGAAAAGGCGGCAACCTGGTCAGCCAACAACAAGCCCGACAACAGAACTGAACAGCACAATACAACAACCCGCTTAGGCATTTCAACCTTCACCTTTCAGGCTAATGACCGCATATTCACCGGCAAAACCGTATCTGAGGCAGGTCAGCCGATTGTTCTGCCGTGGTTCCGTTACGACACTTCCGGAATAATAGTCGCCGCCGCGGTCCGCGGACGGGAACATCTTGCCCCGCTTCAAGCTCAGTGCGGCAACCGCCAGATCAAACCCCGGCGTTACGGGCGAGGCCCCGTAAAGCGGTGTGTAACAGGCAACCGGAAGGTGGCTTGAGAGCTGTTGACGATAAATCCTGCCGTTGAGCGGGTGCCCTTCGCAGCCGAGAATGAGCGGCTCTCCCGCTATGAGGCCCGGCCGGCCCCCCCACAGTTGGCCCATCACCGCTTTGTCGATGATTGCATATTTCGGCCCTGAACCTGTGGCCGGCTGGAGGAGGAAAAAGGCTGCACCCTCAGCGGGGATCGCACTGATACGGTCGAAATCAAGGGGTCGCATTTTTGAACCTGGCTGCCGACCGAGATAGCGTTCCCAGCAATAACCGAGAACCTGGCAATATTCATCGACGACACCGAGCAGAACCGCATCGACCCGTCCCTCGGAAAGCCATTGCCGGGCGCTCAATAAACCGGAAACGAATGACTGGTCAAATTGGCTGACAGTCAGGCTCGGACCGGTTAAATTCAGCTGCATGGAGATATGCGCTGCGGCGGCATTATGTACCGAGTTCGAAAATGCGGTGGGCGAAGCACACCCATCTCCATCGTCAATTACCGTATCGAGAAAATCAAAAGTGGTATTCAGTGCCCCGAAACCCGAGCCGATGACAACCCCCAACCGTCCTCTCGCAAACTCCGGCGCGCCGGCATCCTCCAACGCCTCAAAGGCTCCCAGCAGAGCCAGCCGGGAAAAATGGTCAATGCGGCGCAAGGCGCGTTTGTTGAGATATTTTTCCAGCGGGGCGGTATCGGCCTGGAACAAAGGAAGCAGGTGATCACGCAGCCCGGCCTGGCTGACCGGCGTCACCCCTTTTTCAAGCACGCTCAGCAGCTCTTCTTTGCCGCATCCGAAACCGCCGACCAGGCCCAGTCCATTGATCTGCATGCCCATCATCAGCCGACCTCCAACCCTAACAACAGCGCCGAATTGTTGCCGCCAAAGGCCAGCGATTCGGACAAGGCGACACTTCCATGGATTGCCAGGTTATCAGCGACCGGATGAACCGGCAGGCCGGAATCCGGGATGCCAAGGCCAACATTTCCAGGCAACAGCTGATGCTCCAGGCTGGCCAAGGTCAAAACCGCTTCTATCGCTCCGGCCGCGCCGAGAGTATGGCCGGTAAAACATTTGGTGGCGACAAAAGGGGTGGCGGGGAACAATTTACCCAGGACCCGGCTTTCGGTCCTGTCGTTATCGGGTGTTCCGGTACCATGGGAATTGATGAAAGCAACTTTCTCAGCAGTGATTCCACCGGTGGCCAGGCATTCAGCCAGGGCTCGCTGCAAACCCTCCCCCTCCGGATGGGGAGCGGTCAGGTGATAAGCATCGACCGCACTGCCATAACCGAGCAGATATCCACGCGCCCGTTTGTCCCGTTTTTTTAAAAAGGTATCGCTTTCCAGGATCATAATCCCGGCGCCCTCACCCAGATTCAAGCCCTTGCGCCGGGAACTGAACGGCTTGCAGGGTTCCGGGTCGGCAATCATCAGCGAGGCAAAACCGTTATAGGTGGTTCGGCAGAGTTCGTCAGCCCCGCCGACGAGAGCGATATCGCAAAGTCCGGAGCGGATCCAGGCCGCCCCCAGGCCGATGGCGTCGGTCCCTGAAGAACAGGCATTGACCACCGTCTGGCAGGGGCCGTCAAGCCGGTAACGACGTACCAGAGCCGCCGCAGGGTTGCTGCGCAGGTAGCGCTCGATGGCCGTCATTGCGGGCTCGGCGCAGGCCCGAAAGCTGCGGTAAAAATCCTCATTATTCATGGCGCTGCCGACCGTTGTGCCGACACAGACCCCAACCCTCAATTCCCCCAGCTCCTCAGGCTCCAAACCTGCATCGGCCAGAGCTTCTTCAACGGCACAGAACAACAGTCGGGTAGTCCGCAACAGTTCGACATCATTTCCGGGGACCGGCAGGGGGGCCCGAATTTCGAAAACCGGAAATTTTTCGGTATGACTGCTGTAAAAGGCAACCGGCGGCTTCGGATTACGCTCACCGCGCAACATGGCGGAAAAACTTTCGTCCAGCGTCATACCTGCAGCGCACAGGCAACCGGCGCCGCTGATTGCAACCGGGTGATTTTTCACTTCTGCTTTTCCTCAATGAAAGCCGCCAGACTGTTTATCGACTGAAGCGCCGGGCGTCCTTCCTCCATATCCTTGATTTCCACACCAAAATGTTTCTGAACCACGACGACCAGTTCCACCGCATCCAGGGAATCAAGTCCCAGGCCCTCGCCAAAAAGCGGCGCGTCATCCTCAATCTCTTCCATGGTAATGTCTTCCAGGTTCAGTTCTTCGATCAGAACCTGTTTCAGTTTGGTCTTGATATCCATTATGAATCCTTGTTAGAGGGTTGTTGTTTCAACCACATATCAAAAAAATTAAAAAACTGGTACGGATGCTCCTGACAAAACCGGTCGAGAGCTGAACTGAATTCCGCCGCATAGGGGCCAAAAGTATCGGCGTTGCGTCCCGGCAGTTCAGGGACACGGATTATTTTAACCGCCTGCAACCGGTAACTGGCCGGGCCATCTTTGAAGTTAAAAAAAACGACAATCGGCGCCCTGGTCGCCGAGGCTATTTTGTAGGCACTGAAGGGAACTTCGGCCCGGGCCCCCAAAAATTCAACCCCAATGGTGCTTTTCTCGCTGCCAAGCAAGCGGTCTCCCATGACACAGACAATCTCCCCTTGTTTGAGAGCCGCGAGGATCTCGAGGGTACCGCCGAGGTAACCGGTCGGATCAATGATCCGATAAGGGCATTCAAGCCCGGCATGTTCGTAATAGTGGCGATCGATGTCGCCATCCTCGCGGCGCATCAACAGGTGGACCTGCCGGTTTAAATACCCGAGTTCCGACATGGCCGCCTGCCAACATCCGACATGGGCGGTCATCATGATCATCCCCCGGTTCTCGTCCCGCAGTTTCAACAGTTTCTCAGGCTCGTCAAGGGAAATAGCCAACGATTCCGGCCCGAGGATACCGACAACGGCCCTGTCGACCAGGGCCTTCCCGAGTTCAAGAATCAACCGGTAGCAATGCCATAGCCGGCTGATTCCACGGCTCTCGGGGAAACGCCGTCCCAGGTAATGGCTGGCGCGCTTCCGGGCCAGGCCACTGAACAGAACATAATACCCAACCACAAAATAGAGCAGAAAATAGGCCGCCCGGCGGCCGCCGAAACGAATCAGAAAGTAGAAAATCCGGTGCTGCCAGTCGCTGCCGATACTGCGGCTGCTCCAGCGGCCTCGAGTTTCGGGGATTTTGATTTCAGACCGTTTGTCCATCTTTTTTCAAAATGATCAGGGCCAAAAGAAAGGTCAGTATCCACACCACAAACGCCAGCAGTGGCGCCAGCAGCAACGACCCGAGAAACCATTCAAGAAAACGTTCCGGGGCCTGGTAGCCCAGGGTCTGAAGAGAAAACTCCGTCAGCCAGTCGCCATGACGCAGGTAGTAGCCGAGTTCAATGCAGAGCGCCGGGACGATCGGCGGCATGCAGAATTGGCTGCTGCTGACCGCGGCAACTTTGTTCAGGCCGAAAAATCCGCAGACAAACAGAATAACGACCGTGTGGCAAAAGACCAGGGGCAGGGCGCCAAGCAAAACCCCGACTCCGGCCGCCACCGCCAGACGTTCCGGGGAACTGTGTTCCCTGAGGAGCTGACGGATTGAGCGCATGGGATGCAATACCGAAACCGTTTGCATGGAGCTCCGGTCAGACAACCCCCTTTCAATAATTTTGCGGTGCGGCCAGGGAACAATCGAGCGCAAGGTCAGATGGGTATTGAGCAAGGTCAGGCGCCAGTTGTCCATGAAACCGCGGAAATGCGATATCCGCTCTTCACCGGCAGGATAATAGACCGAGATATCGATATCCCGCAGCTCCACTCCCGCCCAGGCCGCCCTGACCAGCACTTCAATCTCGAAATTGTACCTTCGGGTCCAGAAACTTAAATGTTCGAAAACAAAGAGAGGATAGGCCCGAAAACCACTCTGGCTGTCCTGGAGCCGGCTGCCGGTTTGAAGCCGCAACCAGAAGTTGGAGAACTTTCGCCCAAAACGTGAGGAGCCGGGAATCGATTCATGAGAAAAATCCCGATGGCCGACAATCAACGCTTTCGGATGCTGGGTGATTTCAGTGAAAAAAGCGGGCAAATCATTCGGGTCGTGCTGGCCGTCGGCATCAAGGCATATCATGTGCGCGTAACCCCGCTCCAAACCCCAGGCCGCCGCTGACCGTATGGCCGCACCCTTCCCTCTGTTTCGGGAATGCGCCAGCACCTCAACCGCAAGACCGCCAAGCAGGGAAGCAACCGGTTCATCGCTGCCGTCATCGACCACCAGTACCTGGTCATGATGGTGCAAAACTGCCTCAACAACCTGCCGAATGGTTGCACCATGGTTAAAAACCGGAATGGCGACCAGGATTTTTTCCCGCATGTCCCTATTAATAGTGTCCACAATCATCGTCCGGCCGGGATTTTCCGACAAATAGTCCCGCTACTCGTTCCCAAATTTGCGAGAATCCGGCCTTGATTTCCCATTTTCCCGTTACGCCCCCGCCAGTCCGACGGGCTGTTGTCAGAAAAATTTCCTTACATCCGCGGCACCATCGGGGCACCGCGGGCCGCCGGAATTTTGGCCGTGTCGGCCGGGAGAAGTTTCACGGCAGCCGTTTTCTTTCTCACGCCTTCCCATAACGTTTATTGGTCCAGGCGAAATGCAAAAACTGACCGGCATCGGCGGCAAACCGCCGCCAGCTGTCAGGCGACTTCCAAAGCATCGTCACATAGCCGAACAATACCCGATTGCGCATGAAATGTTTCTTATAAAACCTGATAAATAACTTCTCCAACTGATCCTTCTCCATACCGTGCGGGATAAACTGGAAATGCATGCAGTCCATCTTTCGCCAGTCTTCCTCAAACCTTCCGAAGCGGTCGATATTCTCGTAAATCGGCGAACCCGGAAAGGGCGTGAATTTGGCCAGGTTGAAATCATCAATCGGCAGGGAAAAGACGTAGTCCATGCTGCGTTGAATCGACTCCAGGGTCTCTCCCGGCAGTCCCATCATCAGCAGTCCCTTGGTTCGGATTCCGCACGACTTGATGGTGCGAATAGTCTCGGCAAGTCGCTCAAGGTCGGCATTCTGCCGGTGCCGGGAAAGCAGTTCTTCATCACCGCTTTCGATTCCCAGGCTCACCATCCAGCAGCCGGCGGCCTTCATGAGCTGCAGAAGTTCGCGGTCGACATGCTCGGCACGCACGGCGCAATTGAAGGTCATCCCCAACGGCCGTTCAATGAGGAGGCGGCAGAACTCCTCCACCCTTCCGCGTTGAAAGGTGAACTGGTCGTCATAAAAATTGATATGCCGGATGCCGAACCGCTCACGAAGATAATGAAGATGCCGGTATAAATAGTCGGCCGAGTTATGGCGGAAGGTGCGCCGGAAGACGCTGCGGTCACAATAACTGCAGCTGTAAGGACAACCGCGGCTGGAAATACAACTGCTGTTTGGCGCTTTCGGATAATTGAAGATCGGCAGTTTGTAGGCTTCCGGGTATCCGGCCAGTTTTTCATAGGCAGGAAAAGGCAGATCATCGAGCACCAGGGCCTCATTGCGGTAACCGTTATTGACAATAGTGCCGTCAGCGGCCCGCCAGACCAGGCCGGCAACCCCGGCCGGTTCTTCGCCGCCGGATTGGGCGAGTTCCAGAATGGTCTGTTCCCCCTCGCCGAGGATGACGAAATCGATCGCCTCGGAATGTTCGAGGATTTTCTCCTTTAGCGCCGAAACATGCGGCCCGCCAAAAACAACCCGGCTCTGAGGGAGCTCCTGTTTAACCGTGCGGGCCTGACGGACGGCATCGTGAAAACTTGCCGTCGTGCAACTGAAACCTATCAAACCGGGACGCAGACTTCTCAGCAAATCGCACAAATGTCCATCGGCATCCGGGTGAGCATAACAATCGAGAATATAACTGCAGAATCCGGCTCGGTCGAGATAGGCAGCGATACTGGCCAGCCCCAATGGCGGCATGATATTGGCCTTGCGGGAAATATCACGGCGCGCCGCTTCGACCTGATAACCGAGGGGATGCACCAGAAGAATATTTTTTTCATTTACTGTATTCATTTACAGAGAGCAAAACCTTTTCTCTTGCCCGACACCCTGTTTATTGTTTTGGAAAACGCACCAGCTTGTCCCACAGCAATCCGCGAAAGCCAAAATTCTTCATAATCGTAATCCTTTCCAATGCTGCTGAAGGAGGGAAAAGCCGATGTGGTTTTCCGGAAAAGCTTTTTTGGATGGCCGATTCCATTATCCGGTGATCAATTTGAGGCGAAAAATAATAAACCGGTTTAAACAGCGAAGTTTTCTCCGAAATAACACCATCGGCGATAGCAATTTTCTCCAACGCGGTTCCCGGATGAATCCGAATTCCGGAGAAAGCGAATACAACCGAAGGACCAAGTTCCTGGATATTGTGCAAGCCCTCCGTCAAGGTTTCCTGGTTTTCCCCGGGGCCGCCAAAAATGACGTAATGGGCCGCCGGCAGCCGCTCTTCCAGGCAGGCCCGGTTAACCTCCAGCACCTCGGCGAAGGTGAGCCTTTTGTCGATGCCGTCCAAAGTGCGGTCGCTGGCGGCATCGGGACCCAGCTCCAAAGCATATAAACCGGCCCTTTTCATCAACCCCAATTCCCGTCGTCCAAAGCCCTGGGGACGAAAGAATGCCGCCCACTGCATACCCAAATCGGCACGAATCAACTCCTCAACCAGCTCCAGATAACGGTTTTGCGGATCGTTGAAAACGGAATCCGTAAAAAAAACCCGCCGCACACCATGATCGCTCTTCAATTGTCGAAGTTCAGCCACCACCAGGCGGGGATCACGGACCCTGAAACGGCCGCCTTCCAGATGGGGATAAGCACAGTAATTACAGTGATAGGAACATCCGCGCTTGGTCTGCAGGTTCACCATGCCGCTGTCTTTTTCGTAAAACTCGACCAGTTCCCGCACATAAAGGGGAGCGCTGAAATCGTTCCCTTCCAGAGGGGTTTTTCGCCCGACGACTTTGGCAACCGGATGTCCGGCCGCCAGGGCGGCAATTACCTCGGGCAGGCGTTTTTCTCCCTCTCCGATGACGGCATGGTCAGCACCGAGATAATCGGTAATCGCCTCCGGCATGATGGTCAACCCCGACCCGCCGATAATTACCGGGGCCGGAGAAATAACCCGAAGCCTTTCGATAAGCTTTTTGGCCTGGCCGAGAAACCAGCCGGACTCACCGCTCATGGAGTTGACGTCGTCGATATTTCTGATTGATATCGCCAGAAAATCAGGAGAGAAGGCTTCGATGGCAGGCCGCAACGCCTCGATGGAGTCACCCTGGACAAGACAATCGAACTGCCTCGCCTGATGGCCGGCAGTCTCCAGCGCACGGGCGACCACAGCCATTCCAAGGGGATAAACCGGGTAAGGTTCCGTGGTTGTATTACTGGAAATCAGAAAGATTTTACTCACAACTGGGCCTTTTTGAATACTCTGCGTTTACGGGGGTTATAACGATGATAGGTGCCGTCATCCATTTCCCGCCTGATCACCTTTTTGAACAATTCACCCATTTTCAACTGGTGACCACTGTCCGCATAAAAAGTATCCCAGGCATAATAATAGAGTTCCTGCAACTTATCCGGGCTCATCTGTTTCGGTTGGAAGACCACCTTGTCGGCGGTATATTTCAGCCAGTCATTGGTCAGGATCCGTCCCTGCTGCTCCATTTGGCGACGGATCGGTGAATGAGGGAAGGGGGTCATGATGGTAAACTCGGCAACGTCCAGTTCGATTTGCAGAAGGAAATCAACCAGGCGTTTGATATCGTCTTCGCTCTGATCGTCAGTACCGAGGATTATGGTCCCTTCAACACCGATCCCGTGATCCTTGAGCCTTTGGACGCGGCGACGTATTACGTCGGAGGTATCGAAAATCGCTTGATAGACATACCAGGCGCCGGCCTCGGAAGCCCGCTTGAGAACTTCATCATCATCGAGAATCGGATGGGAAACGAACTTTTTTTTCAAAGGGGCCATGGCGGTAAACAGATCGATCAACCATTGGCGATCCTGAGCCAGTGAATTATCAACGATGAAAAGCCGGTTGTTCTGGATGGCGGCCATCTCCTCCATGACTTTGTCAATGGGACGGGGACGGAACTTATGCCCCCCGAGAAACCCGGTGCAACAGGGGAAACAGTTGAATTTGCAGCCCCGTGAAGCATGGACCAGATCGAGCATCTGGACGCCGCGATAATTGTACAGCTCACGGTTGAGAATTTCCCGTCGGGCGGTACCAATGAGGTTGGTGTCAGGGGGGTTGTTCATGTAGTCGTAGACCGGCTTCAGTTCGCCGCGCTTGAAATCATCCACCACCTGGCCGAAACGCCCCTCGACCTCGCCGAGAAAGACAGCGTCGGCATGTTGCATCACCTCTTCCGAATGCAACATCGTGGATATGCCACCGAAGAGGACTTTCCTGCCGCGTTCACGAAACTCCCGGGCAATTTCGAAAGCACGGGGCAATTGCGAAGTCAGCATGGTTGAAATGGCCACTAGATCGCAGTCTGCTGAAAAATCGACCTGCTGCAGATTCTCATCGGTAAATTGAACTTCTACCTCATCCGGGACGGCTGCGGCAAAAACCGTTGGCCCATGAGGAGGCAGGTGAAACTCGGTCTGGCGTTCAAGTTTCGGCCACCGCGGGTAAATCAAATTCATTTTCATCTTTTTACCGTTTCCTTGTCCCGGCATCCGGGTTTTCCCTGAAAGTTATCGGCCGGGAATCTGTCGGACTTGGAGGATCGTAACGAGAAAATGGGAAATCTTTCCTCGATTTACCTTTTTCGCCGTAGATTCATGCCTAAGTCCGACAGGCTCCTAAACAAGCCTTCACCAAGCCTGAAAAGTCCGGAACAACTTTCTCTTTAAAAAACAGCTGGTCACCGGAGAACCTGAGTTCACCGTAAGTCACGCCACGAACATCCGGCTCCGCCCCAAGTAAAAAGAAAAGACTGCCGGGGAAATCCACCTCAAATCCCATCTCCGAAAGGGGGAGATCGCAAAAGCCGGCCAGTACTCCCTGCTGCCCGCTCCAGGACAATTCTTCCATAGCAAAGCGTAAGGCGCATAAGCCGTTATCGTCTTTCTGATTAAGGAGAAGACTGTTCCCCGTCAGGCCAAAACGGAGCGCCGCTTCACCAAGAAAACAGTTCGGCAGAGTGTAGGCAAACAAATTCGGGCTGGCCAGCCTGCCGCCATCGGGGAGCATGGTCTCCAGATAAGCCACGTCGGTTGCCAGACAACCGTAACGGCTGGAGGCGACAATTCCGATAGGGCGCTTTTCCGTCCAGTGTTCCTCTCCGGCGTCACGCAGGCAGAATGCTACAGCGGCAAGACCGACCCGGGAAAAAGGGTCGAGCCGCCCAAAACGCTTATCCGGTTCTTCAAAAATCTGGGCGCGGGTGGGGATCTCCAGTTTTCCGGCACAAAGGGGCTGCTCGCTGCCTGCTCTGCCCATGCCGCAGCCCGCGGGAGTCATCCAGCCGACACCGTTGATCCAGGCCCTCATGAATCCCCTTTCTGCAGTATCACCGCGCCGTTGACCCCGCCAAAACCCGAGTTGCAGCAGAGCAGGTATTCTCCAGCGATGGGCTGCGCCGAAGCGCCGATCATGCCCTGCGCTTCCTCTTCCGCTTCGAGGCACCCGACCGTGCCGGGAATTTTCTGTTCCTGTAAAGCCCGGCAGGCGATCCCGATCTCCACCCCTCCCGACGCACCCAGACAATGGCCCAGGCTGCCCTTGACCCCGTGAACCGGAGGCAGGCTGTTGCCAAAGATTGCCTTGAAAGCCTTCAATTCCATGGTGTCGTTATAGACCGTTCCGGTGCCATGGGCATTGATAGCAGCGATCCTCTCCACCCCGACATCCGCCCTTTTCAAGGCCTGCCGAATGGATAAAATCAGGCCATTGGCATCCCGGGCAGGGGCTGTGACGTGATGAGCATCGTTAGCCGCTCCCCAGCCCGCAACAAACGCCATCGGCACTTCACCGCTCTGCCCGGCCCGTTTCTCACTCATCAGCAGAAGCGCAACCCCGGCCTCGCCCAGGGTCAATCCCCTCCGGTAGCGATCAAAAGGGCGACAGGGTTCGGGGGAAAGCGCCTGCAACGCTGAAAAACCGGAAAAAACAAACTCGCTCAGAATATCCGCCCCGAAAACCAGCACCGCCTCAGCCCGGCCGCCAGCGATCAGTGATGCCCCCTTTATCAGGGCGATGGTCGAGGAGGCACAGGCGGCATTAATATTAATACCGCGGGCGGGCAGATTGAAACGCCGGGTGATCTTCTCCAGCAGCGGTTCGAACAGCACGGCCGGAGGGATTTTTTCTCCCCGTCTGCAGGCATTTTCGAGGCGATCAATTTCACCCTTGGTTGAAGCGACCAGCAACCGGCAATCAGAGGGCACCTCCCCCATTTCAGAAACAACCCGATCAAGGATGGCATCCAGCAATGAACCATCGCTCGGAGCCACCAGGGCAGCGATGCAGGCCCCCAGGCTGGATATATAATTGCTGGTCTCAAAGCGCCGGATCGGTGCAATGCCGCTTTGCCCGGCGAGCAAGCCCTGCCAAAGCGCTTCAAGGCCATCCCCAAGCGCGGTCACCGTCGCAATCCGGGTTAATACCACACGAGTCATGTCAGGTCACCGGCTTGCCAGCGCTGACGAAATTTTTCGAAAAACGGCGGCGCCACCATAAGCACATTCTGTTGCTGATCCATCAGGAGTTGAACCGAATAACCGGTAGTGGTAACTTCCCCGGCAGCATTGCGCAGAATGAACTCATGATTAAGCCGGGTCGCATCCGTCCAGTGCAGAATGGCCTCAATGGTAAATGGGTCGCCAAACCGCAACGGCAAATTATAATCGATATGCATCTTCTTAATCGGCGCGACCACCCCCTGATGGTAGAAATCCATATAACCAAGGCCGAATTTTTCACCGAGCAGCACCCGCCCGTCTTCGAAATAACTGGGATAACGACCGTGCCAAACAATACCGAGCGCATCGACCTCCTCGAAACGGACAACCCGTTCAACCGTACAGCGCAAAGACGGTGGTGCACCTTCCTGAATTCGAAAATAAGGTTTTCGCATAGTTAAGCTCTTAGGATCAGGGTAAAACTGGAGGCGGCCTGATCTGCAACCAGCAGTTCCACCGCGCAATGCAGCTGAGCCTCCTTTTCGCGGCAACTCAACCTGACGTCGATTTTGTCCCCCGGACGCAGTTGCCGGGTGAATTTAGCCCGTTTCAGGGCGACCAGTTGAAGTGGCGCCCCGACAACCTCCTCGGCCAGAATCTGTGCCATGAGCGTTTGCAGAATCGCCGGCAAAATCGGATAGCCCGGGAAATGGCCGCCAAAACCGATAAACGTGGGGTCAAAACAAAAACGCTGTTCCCCACTATCGGCAGTCACAAAAGGCCCGCTGAGAGCTCCGCGGCTGATAGCTTCACGCATCCTGTTCATAATTCCGTTTTCGCCTCATGCAGCCAGATTGACAGTTTGAAGTTGCGCCGATAATCATTCATCACAATTTTTCCGGGAAGCCGCGAATTTTCCATCAACCGGTAGCCGTCATATAAGACCCGCCAGTTTTCCGACCTGGTTTTCTTGCGGGTTTCCCGCAAATCCCCTGAACAGTCAAAAACGAACTGCAGCCGTCCATCCGGAACTGATCGCCAAAGCTTTTGGCTGTTGGCAAAATTCTCCAACTGATCGCCGGGCTGGGGTCGCGGCAGAAGGAATATCCGCCGTAAGCTCTGCCCTACCCCCTGGCCCAGCTCTTTCCTTTTTCTAAGCTGCGGGACAACCCGCTGCAATCTTTCATCTGAGGCGGTGACCTGCAGGTCGAACAGTACCAGGCACATTTCATTCATGGCTACCAGGCGGGCCTCCCGGTTTTTGAGATCAAGCCTCAAAAAACCTTCCAGGGGGATTTCCTTAAGTCCGATCTCCAGCAATGCCGCCTGCCGAAGCCGCCAGGTTTTATCCTGCCCCAGCCACTGGTTTTCAGCCAGCTCTTCGGCACGGAATTCGGCCCGGCAATTTTCCTGCAGTTTCAAAGGTGGCGTCGTCTGGACACAGCCCTGAAGTGCAACAAGCGTCAGTAATAAAAAAACAAATTTGGCCATCATCAACCAGCTTTCTTCTGAAAGGCAGGGATGACCAGCACCGCCGTCGGCACTGATGCACTGATACCCAGCAATACCGTCAGGCCGATGGAATGCAGGGCCGGATGCCTGGCCAGCACCAGTGCCCCGAAACCAACCAAAGTGGTCAGGCCGGATACAACGATGGCCCGGGACGAAGCCAGATATTCCTTATGCTGGCCATGACAAACCATGAAAATTCCGTAATCGACCCCTAAACCGATAATCAGGATGGAAGCCACGCCGTTGAACAGATTCAATTCGAGCCCCATCCAGGTCATGGCGCCGAACATTACCACCAACCCGGTGACAACCGGCAGCAAAGCCAGAAAAACTTCCGGCAGGCGCCGGAAAAGGATCAGCAACAGAAGCACCACACCAAGTCCGGCAAAAATAATGAAACGGCTGAAATCGATACCGATCTCCCTGCTGAGCTCTTTGCCGAAACGGGTCTGGGAAACCAGGGCCACGCCCGGCATAGCTGCCAGCTCAGAATCAAGACGGCTGATCAGCTCCGGCCGATCGGGAACAAGGCTCACCAGCTGATAGCTGTTATTGTCCTTCAGCAGCAGATTGTCCAACAACCTCCCCAGCCCCCAGCGTTGCAAAGTCTCAATGCCGAGGTCCTTCGGAGGGTTATCCAGGCCTGAAAAAAAGGGGGCAAACGCGTCTGGGGAAAAACCGTACTTTTCCCCACCGGCCCGTATCAGATCCTCCGTGGTTGCACGCCGCTCCCGCCAGAAAACCTGCCAGTCATCGACCCTTTGCCGCTTTGTCTGCCTGGAGGCCAGCAACGGAGCCAGGCTGACCGATTCATCCTGGACTCCATGCTCAACGAGACTTTGCCATACCTGCTCATTGCGTTGCAGGGCCATATCCAAATCAGCGGCTGAGGCAAAGATCAGCGCCCGGTTGCGCCCACCCCCCCAGACTTCGGCCAGTCTTTTTTCGGCTTTTTGCAACTCTGGCGGCATATAACCTAGCTGACGCAATTCCCCATTGATCCTCAGTCCTTGCGCTGCAAAAGCGCAAAATCCGGCAATTCCAACCCAGGACAACAGCACGAGCCAACGCAACCTCGGCCTGCGGGCATAGAGGGAGGCGGGGTTGCGCTCCCGCCCCAAGCCGGTGCTCTCTTCCCTTTTACCGATAAAGTGGGGGAGAACCAGCAAAGCCAGCAGCAAGGCAGCCGTGATCCCGGCTATGGAAAAAACCGCCAACTGCCTTTGGCCCGGCAATTCCGAACGCAACAGAACGGAAAAAGCCGCCAGGGTGGTCAGACCACCGAACAAAACCGGTCGCGAAACCGCCTGCAAAAGCTGGGGACGGGAATTATCGCCAAGCTGAAGGGCAAAATAAACATGCAAGCCAAAATCAATGGTTATGCCCAGCAGCACCGCCCCGAAACCGATGGTAATTCCGGAAAGTTTGTCAAACCACAAAGACGCCATCACCAAAGCGGCTGCCATACTGAACAAAGGCAGCAGAAAAACCGGCAGCGCCCTCAGGCTGCGCAGGAACACCACAAACACCACGAGAATACCGACCGCGGATGCCAGCAGCACCACCCGCAGATCGCCCTGAATCGTTTCGGCATTGGCCACCGTATAAGGATGACCGCTAAGCAGCTCGGCGCTGATTCCTTCAGGCAGTTGTACCCGGGCGCGGTTGAAAGCATCCAGCAGCTTCCTGCCGCCGGCCGCATCAGTCATCAAGACCGGAGTATCAGCCAGTATCAGACTGCTTCGCCCATCCCTGCTGAGAAAATGGCCTTTATCGACCCTTACTCCAGGGAAGGGATTCAAAAACCGCAGCTTTTGCAGGGCGAGGCGCTGCAGATCAAGGGGATCACGCCGGATTTTATTTTTAAGAGCGATACCCTGCGGCTGAAGAAGCTGAGTCACGTCCGCGGCAAGGCTGGCATCGACACTCTCCGGATTCAGCTGGCCTGCGATCTGCCGGAGTTCTTTTCTGTCCAGCAACAATGGCAGATAATCTCCCAGCTCACTCATGAGCGCGGAGGTCCCCATATCTTTCGGGCCACTGACAGAATTGCTGAATAATTCGCCTGGCAGTGAAGCCCGAAGCTGATCAGTGGCGGCCAGTAGCCCCTCAACCCCGGCTCCGGGAGCAGCTCGAAGATGAATGATCAGTTTTCGGGCAAATGGGGCCTTGGTCAATAACTCAAAATCTTTAGCCGACCGGGATTTCCCGTCCGGCAGCATCGCAACGATACTTTCTTCGATTTTGAGTCGCGACAAATTCCAGACGCTTCCGACTGCAAGCAGCAACAATAACAGAACCAACCATCTTCGTCGCTTGTGCAACCCGGTATAGCAGGCAGCAAACAGCTTCATCGGAATTCCGGTGGAGAAAAAATAGCTTCAGGCAGCTCAATGTTGAGCTGGACATCGGTAAAACGAAGCAGGGTGCTGTCTCCTCCCTTTTCCATCAGCAACACCTCGTCGACATGGCGGCGATTATCGGCAAACAGAATCTGCAGATAATCGATGAAACCGGCTTCTCCAGGGTCCAGGGGAGTCAGACGCAACCTTGCCGGATGAAGAGTTATCAACTCCATATGATAGCGTTGTTCCAGCCAGTCAAGATCAACCCGCGCCCAGGCCAGAAGTTGCTGGGCGACAACGCCCATAATGGGGTTGTCTTTCACGGAAAAACGCTCCAACTCCCGGTTGAGACTATTCCAACGTTCACCTCGCGAACCACGCAGGACAAAACCGGTAGCCACGGGAGTCAACAGCTCCCAGCGAAGGCTGTCGGGACCTTGAAAAACAAAACGGCCCTGTGAAAGCAGCTTTTCCGAAAAAATAGCCAGATGCTTTTCCTGAACAAACCGGCTCGAAAGGGTCCGGGTTTGGGCGGAAGCAATCTTCAACTCATTCAGCAACACTTTCAGGTCAGCCGTTTCCGCCCGACAAAGCGCCGGAAAAACCATTAATAAAATCAAAAAAATTACCGATGACCATCGCATATTCAACATCGCTAATTAATCCAGACCTTGATTTCACCGCAGGCCGCGAACTCGCCGCCGCACCAGACTTTCCCTTCGGCAACGGCGAAATCGTTCAGCTCGGCAATTGTACATATTTCAATCCGCAAAAGATCTCCGGCCTGCACACTCTTCAGCCGGGCAAAATTCTTGATCCCGACCAAAAAACCCTGGCGGGCGGGTTTCCCCTCTTTACGATCACGGTAACCCTTCAGGCCTGCAAAGGCCTGGGCAATAAGTTCGATCAGGGCACTATCCTCCAGCCTGCCGGTTTCATCAACCAGGGGGCAATCGCTTCGAATCAAGGCTTCAATGACACCTTTGCCTTCTTCAACCTTAAGCAACCGATCGACAAGGCGCATCGGCAGGCGATGAGGAATCAATTCCTCGATGGCCATGGGAAGGGACAAGGGGGTCATTCGTCCTCCCAGTAAATGGACAGCCTATCGAACAGCTGGCTCGAGAAGAGCAGTTTGCGAAACCGGACGAGGTCGTCATGAAAAATTCTTTGATTGTCATAAACGGAGAACTCGCGATTGAGTATCCGATAAATCCGCCCCGTGCCTTTCCCCAATTTGTCCGCATTGCGGAAAGCCAGTGCCTGCAGGTTTGCCAGAATTTCCAGAGTGACGACATGTTTGGCATTGCTCACCGACTTGAAAGCTTTGCGCGCCGCCACTGTTCCCATGCTGACCACATCCTGATTGGAAGCATTGCAGCTGATGGAGTTGGTGCTGACGGGATTGGCCAGTTGGCGATTCTCCGCCGTGGTGGAAGTGGCCAGATACTGCGCCCCCATAAACCCCATGGTCAATCCCACGGGACCGGGTATGAGAAACTCGGGCAACCCCTCGTTGATACAGCGGTCAAGATACTTATTGATACGCCGCTCCGAGAGGTTGCAAAGGGTAGCAATCGCAACGCAGAGCATGTCCATCGCAAACCCGATGCTCTGGCCGTGAAAGTTGCCGCCATGAATGATTTTTTTCTTTTCAGGAATAACGATCGGGTTGTCATTGGAGGAATTGGCCTCCGTTTTCACAACCTTTTCCGCCATGCTTATGGCCTCGGCAACCGGCGCCAAAACTTGCGGCGTACAGCGCACCGAGTAAACATCCTGCACATTTATGCTGGTCTCGTATACCGGTCCGTCGGATTTCTGCCCACGGATCAGCTCATGCATTTGCGAACGCAGGGTGATATTTTCCGAACCTTCGAAAAGCTTGCGGATTGTTGCGGCGATTTCCACCTGGCCCTGATGCGGTTTAACCAAATGGAGGTCCTCGTCGAAGGCGTCATTAATGCCTCCGAAAATCTCCAGGGCGAAAGCACCTGCCACACAACTGATATTCAGCAATTTTCTCGCCCCGAAAAGGGTGAAAGCAGCGAGTGCCGTCATAGCGCTGGTGCCGTTGATGAGGGCGATCCCCTCCTTGAAACTGAGGGTCATCGGCTCCCGCCCGAGTTCGCGGTAAAGTTCGTCGGCATCACGCAATTCACCACGATAATAAAGCTTGCCCTCTCCGATCACGGCCAAGGCCAGATGGGCCAGGTGAATCAGGTCTCCGGATGCGCCAACGCTGCCGCTCTCCGGGATAAAGGCGGCAACCCGCTCATTGATCAGCCACTGCATATGCTCGAGGAGTTCGATACGGACACCGCTGAAGCCTTTAACAAGAGTGTTCAGGCGCACCGCCATCACGGCGATGGCAATGTAGTCCTTGAACGGCTCCCCAAGGCCGGCGGCGTGGCTACGGATCAGATTGACCTGCAAGGCCTCAATCTGCCGGTCGTCGATGATCTTGTTGCACATCGGCCCGAATGAGGTGTTGACACCGTAAATCACCCTGTTTGAAGCGATTTCCTCTTCCAGAAAGTGACGACTGGCAAGACAACGTTCAACGGCCTGCGGATCTAAAGCGACCTGTTTGTCACCGATACCGATGGCAACGATGTCGTCGATGGTCAGATCACAGCCATTAAGAACTACCGTGTTTTTTTCGCTCATTTTTATTCCTGTTCGGAACGACGGTCCCGAAAATCAAAAAAGGTGACAGGCTTTCGCCGGTCGGGCCTGATGGTTTTTTCCCGGATCTTCTCCGGAGTGACCAGAATTACTTCCGGTTTGATCCGGGTTTTCGCGGCTATTCGTTCCGCAACAAAGGTTGCCTTCAGTCCCGCGTCGCTACACCCGACCATGACCCGAAGCCGGTCGGAAAGATCAAAGTCCGAATAAACCTCGATATAATGCCCTTGAACAGCGCTGATTTCCTGCAAAGCACTGCTGATCGCCGCCGGGAAAAAAGTGGTCCCGCGGCATTTCAGCATCTGGGCCCGACGCCCGAGGATGGGTCCCAAGCGGGGTGTTTTCCGGCCGCAAGGACAGGTTCCCCGGTGCAAACGGGCGATATCACCCGTACGATAACGAAGCAGGGGCGTCCCCTCGATGCCCAGGGGTGTGGCAACAACTTCCCCCACCTCCCCGTCGGCAACAGGCCGTCCCTGATCATCAACCACCTCAACGACTATCAGTTCCGGCTGAAGATGCCCCCCCTTGCCATGAATACAATCGGCAAAAGAGGTGGCCATCTCGGTGCTGGCATAGGTCCCAAGAACTTTTGCCCGCCAGTTTTTCTCCAGGAGCAAACCCAAGGGCGAAAGATTCAAATCGTCATCCCGAACCGGTTCGCCGATGCAGATCAGTTTTTCGACTCCAAGTTCGCCGGGATTCTGGCCATTTTCAAAGAAAAAATACGCCAGATCCAGAAACAGGCTCGGCACCCCGACCAGAACGTTCGGCCGTTGCCGGCGAATCAACTCCGCAACCAGGGCCTGCTGCCCCGAACCGGCGCGAATCGCGGTGGCCCCGATCTTCCGCAGGCCGAGAAAATATGCCAGCCCGGCCATGAAAACCCGGTCGAGAGCCGCGCCGATAAGGACCCGGTCGGAATTTTTCACCCCGGCAATGGAAAAAGCCGACTGTTCGTTAAGGGAAAGACGTTGCAGATCAGCTTCGGTCTGCCAGATGGTAACGGGGTTTCCGGTCGTGCCCGAAGTCTGACAGATATCGACGATTCGCTCTTCCGGAACGGCCAGAAAGTCCCGGTTATGCTCGGTCAGATCCGCTTTGCCGACCAGAGGCAAATCAGCCAGGTCGACCAATGACCGGAACTCTTCAGGAGAAAAATGGTGTTGCCGAAACAACTCTTGGTAAAAAGGGGAAAATCGTTGCAGATAGAAAAGGTGGCGTTGAAGAAGAAGCCATTGCCTTTCAGCAATATCCTCGGGCGAGGCAAAATCTTGCCCCTTTGATTTACACACAGTCATCAATCTTCCTCGGCACGCATTTTTTCCAGAGCTTCGCTCATCTTCTCTTTTACCAGCTTGCGTAACCGCACATGTCCATTCTCATCGCGAAAACCTTTGGTATCAATCGGGTCCAAGGCTTTCAGACGAACCCGGCAGGGATGAAAGAGTTTTCGCCCAGGCGGGAGCAGCCTGTCGGTTCCGGCTATACATAAGGGTATTACCGGAATCCCGCCGGCAATTCCCACATTGAATCCTCCGGAGTAAAAACGCTGCAACTGCCCATCCCGGCTTCGGTGCCCCTCAGGAAAAAACAGAACCGTTCCATTTTCTGCAAATACCCTTTTGCTTCTGCAGATGGTATCTTCCAGGCTGTTGCCTTCGACATCCAGATATTCCGCCAAACGCATGAAGCCGCTGTACCAGAGCATGCGAAACGGCCAGGAACGAACAGCAAAAACAACATCAAAAACCGGCAGCATCCCCATGCAATAGGTATCGAAAAAAGAGAGGTGGTTGACGACAAACAGATAAGGCTTTCCTTTCTGCATGACGTTCATATGCTCTCGCCGAAACTGGACAAAAGGGCTCATCAGCAACAGCCATCCCCGCCCGTACATCCAGATGAACCAGCGGGTCAGACGGCCGGCCGGCCACTGCAAAATCAACTTTAAGATACTGAAAAGAATAGGAAACACCAGAATACCGAAGAGCGTCCAGACGATCAGCAACGGATAAACCCAAAGGTTCATCAAAAAAATGCTGAATGCTGATACGGCAGAATCTCCGGATGCTGCACACTGACTGTCTGTCGCCATCTACACTGCCCCGGTGTTTATGAATGTTGTTTGACTTTACTCAGGACAAAGCGGTGAATGTCTCCAAGGGTCCGGATTTCACGGATGGCTTCTTCTTCACGAATTTTAAAATTGAAAGCACCCTCCAGAACAATCACCATATCGACCGTATCCAGGCTATCCAAACCCAAGTCTTCATAAAGATTCGCCTCGGGAATCATTTCAGCACGTTCAAGCTCAAACTCTTCAGCCAGGCTTGAGTCAATCAGCTCCATCACTTCCTGCTCAGTCATTCTGATAACCTCTTAAAATAATTGTTGAATTTATTCCACCCAAGGCAAAATTGTTTTTCAAGACAATCTTTAGCGGCTGAGCATGGGTCCGTTGAAAACAATTTATGCCGGCGCAGTTCTCATCAATCCGCTCCAGGTTGCGGGTTGCGATCAGTTCCTGATGCTGCAGCATGCCGATACTCCCGGCCAGTTCAATGGTTCCGCTGGCAGCCATGGTATGGCCCAGGTGTCCCTTCAGGCTGCTGACCGGAACCCTGTCGCCGAAAAGCTGCCGGATTGCCTCCGCTTCGGCATTATCACCTTGAACGGTTCCGGTGGCGTGGGCATTGACATAATCGATTTCTTCCACGGAACACCCGGCATCCTCCATGGCTAATCGCATGCAGGTGACCATTGCTCCGACATCCGGATTGGCAATACTGGAAGTGTCGGAGGTGGTGGCAAAACCTGCCACTTCCGCAAGAATCCGTGCTCCCCGCTTGCGGGCGGAGGCTTTGCTCTCCAAAAGAAGGATTCCGCTCCCCTCACCGCAAACCATTCCGTCCCGGCGCTTGTCAAAGGGCCGCGGCGCGGCATCGGGCTGAAGATTGAAAGCCGTCGACGCCGCATGCATGATGTCGAAAGTTGCCACAGTCAAGGGGTGAAACTCGTCGGCACCTCCACAGAGAATGGCCTCCTGACGCCCCAGGGCAATCTGCTCATAAGCGTAGCCAACCGCCTGACAACTTGTTGCACAAGCGGCTGAAGGAGCCAAAACCCGACCCGTTATTCCCAACGATTGGGCCACATTGGCCGCACAGGAGTGACCCATCATTTGAAAAAACAGCCCCGTTTTCATTCGTTCCAGGCTGTAATCGAGGAAAAAATCCTTAAAAAAGTTCTCACTGGTGGTGGTACTTCCCAGCGTCGAACCGATAATGACCCCCAAAGCCCCCGAACCCAGCTGCCCTTCGGGATAGTCGGCCATTTTCAGGGCCTGTTGACTGGCTAAATAAGCAAAAACCGACATAGCCGACATGGAACGACGAAATTTTCGGGGGATTTCTTTTTCATCGACGCCGGTCACGACAGCCCCCAGCCGTGGACGCAGACCGCCTATCTTTTCAAGGCTTGGAATTATCCGGACTCCGGAATGTCCGCCCCGCAAGCCCTCCATCAATTCCTGGAGACTGTTTCCCAACGGCGAAATGATCCCGATTCCGGTTACGACAACAGAGGCTAACGGCATGTTCTTAATTCTCCACGCAAATGCTCATGTCCGAGAATCGACCCACAAGTCAGATAAGCGGCCGTCATGACACCCAGAAGACCGGGTGCAGTAACTGCCTGCCCGGAAAGGAAAAGCCCCGGAAGACGGGTAGCCGGATGGGGGTTGTATTGTCCGAGCCAATGGCCTGTACCGTAAATTGCACCTTCGCTTGCCCGGGAATAACGACAGAAAGTCAGCGGCGTGCCCAGTTCGACCAGCTCAGGCTCCGGAATTTCAGGACAGCTCTTCTTTAACATCGTCTGCATCCGCGCGCCGATTTCCCTTTTCCAGGCGATGTATCCTGCAGGTCGATCCGAGCCGGGCTCCTGCCAACACGACACCTCATCATAGGATGCCGGTACAATAAAGACCACCCCGTGAGCGCCACGGCCTCTCCCCTGGTCAGTGCCGGCAATGAAAAAGGATCTTTTCTCCAGGACCTGATCGGCCGCGCCATTGAAAATCCCCGGACAGGGCTGAGAAAACAGGTTCCGGCCCCGCAAAAATTCGGAGGTCCCCCGGCTTTGGAAAAAACCGATATAAGCGGAGGAGGTCTGTCGTAAATTTTTCAGGCGTTTTGAATAAGCCGGCCGAAAGATACCGGGGGGAAGAAGTCGGGGAAGCAACCCCGGACTCACAGTGGCCACGACTTCCCTGGCAGAAAACTCCTTACCGGAAGTCAACCGGACCCCTGAAACGCCACGGCTTTCGGCTAAAATATGAGCGACATCCTGGTTGCAGAGAATTTCAACACCAGCCGCTGCCAGCAATTCCTGAAAAGCGTTGATCAAACTGCGCCCGCCACCGCAAATCCCATGAACCGAATCATAGTAGGATCCTGCAACCATGGCATTGAAGGAAACCGAAACCGACTCCGGAGGCAATCCATAAAGCAGGCTATGCATGGAAAGAATGCCCTGCAATTGCGGCCAGGGTTCAAATTCCTGCAGGCGTTCATGCAGAGACATCCCATGAACGGCTGCAATGCCGAAATCGGCGAGATCAACATCCAGATCGAGGTACGGGAAATTCCGCCATTTTGCAAAGACCTCTTGCAAAAACACCGAGATCCGTTTCCGGGCCTGCGGAAACCGGGCAGACAAAAACGCCTCGATATTGGCCAATCCAACCGGTAGAAAGAACTCTTCGCCGGTCACCGTAAAACGCAAGCCGTCGAACCCATCTTTGGCAAAAGGAAACAGTTCCAGTTTCCCCTCCAGCCCGAGATGACGAAAAAACAACCTCAAGGGTCCATCTTCACCTAGGCCGCCGGCATAATGGAAGCCGCTGTCGAAATAGAGACCGTTTCTGTAGAATCCTCTGACCAGGGGAGCAGGATGGGCATTTTGCTCAAGAACAAGAACTCTTTTCCCTTTGCGGCCCAATAGCAGAGCGCAAGTCAGGCCCGAAAGACCGGCGCCGATAATAATCGAATCATAATGCATTGTACTCAGAAGAAAACCAGTACTAAAGACGAGTTGGTTCCACCGAATCCGGCCGAATTGCACAGGACCTTTCGCGGTGGCTGGGGAAGCGTTTCCCTGACAATATTCAAGCCGGCGGATTCCTCACACGGTGTGCAAAAATTAATATTCGGCGCAATAAACCCCTGCATAGCCATGATGCACGAGTAAACCACCTGGGAAGCACCCGACATCCAGAGTTCATGGCCGGTCATCGACTTCAGTGACGAAACCAGTGGGGTATTCTTGCCAAAAACCTTTTTAATGTTAAATGCTTCAATAGCATCCCCGACCGGAGTGGAGGTGGCATGGGCACAAATGTAGTCAATTTCCCCGGCCTCCAGTCCACCCTGATCCAGAGCCGCATGCATGGCACGGCTGAGCCCGTCATCACTCGGCACGGAAAGATGAGCGCCGTCGGAAGAAAAACCGTAGCCAACTATTTCGCCCAGAATCTTCGCGCCACGCTGTTCGGCAAGATCAAAGCGCTCCAGGATGATGGTTGCAGCCCCGCCACTCGGCACCAGGCCATCCCTCTTTGCATCAAAAGGACGACAGGCACCGGCCGGATCGTCTATGCGGGTGGAGAAAGCTCCCAACCCGTCGAAACTGCACATTGACTGCCAGGTGATCTCTTGAGCCCCACCGCAGATAATACGCTCCTGGCGCCCCAGCCGAATCAAATCAGCAGCCTGACCAACGGCATGGCCGCCGCTTGAGCACGCGGAACTTAGCGTCCAGCAAGCCCCCTTGGTTTTGAACAAGGTGCTAAGATTCATGGTGATTGAGGAGGTCATCGAGCGGAAAACCTGGCCGCTGCCAATCGCCTTGGTCTCACCCCGCGCCATTAAATCCTCGACCTGCTCAATGGCGGCGATACAACTGGAATCACAGCCATAAATCACCCCGGTCTGCGAATCCCGGATGGCTTCTTCGGTAAGACCTGACATTTCAAGGGCGGCACGCGCGGAAGCATAAGCCCACACCGCAAAATCCGGCATGGTTTTTCGTTGCTTGCGGCTGAGTATGGAATAATTGAAATCCCGGACAACCCCGGTCAAAGGACTGCGGAAACCAAGCTTGACACGTTGAGAATCATTTACAATTCCGGAACGGCCTTCGCGCAGGGCGTCTCCAACTGTTTCCAGATCGTTTCCCAAACACGAGGTTATACCTACACCCGTAATTGCTACTCTATACAAACAGGACATCCTCTATTTAAGTATGAGTTCCGCCGTTTACAGCAAAAACCTGGCCGGTAATATAGCTGGCGCGCTCCGAACAAAGGAAACTGACAAGCCCTGAGACCTCTTCAGGCTCACCCAGGCGGCCCAAAGGAATCATGGGCAGGATCTGCTCCTTGGGTAAATCGCGGGTCATTTCCGTAGCAATGAAACCGGGAGATACGGCGTTGACCAGAATATTGCGCTTTCCGACTTCAGCCGCCAGAGATCGGGTGGCACCAATCAACCCAGCCTTGGCTGCCGAATAATTTACCTGTCCGGCGATTCCGGTTTCACCGGAGGTGGAAACGATGTTAATAATACGCCCACGCCGTTTCTTCATCATTCGGGCAAGAACCACCCTGGTCACATTGAAAAAACCGTTGAGATGAACCGAGAGCACGTCTTGCCAGTCCGCAGGGCTCATCAACGCCAAAATACCATCCCTGGCAAAGCCGGCATTGTTAACCAATACTTCCGGGACCTCTTTCTCCAACAACGGCTCGAGCACCTCCAAGACTGCGGCCCTGTCTGCGACATCGAAAGGAAGGAGGGTGCAGTCCCCACCGGCACGCCTGATCACCTCAGCCACCGATTCCGCCTGTTCGTGATCCCTCCGGTAATTTATCCAGATATGAAATCCGTCACCGGCAAGATCGCGTGCAATGGCAGCTCCAATTCCTTTACTAGCCCCGGTCACTAAAGCTATCTTTTTTTCTTGCATGGGGTCTCGTCAAAATGGCCCGTGAAAATGACAGGTTGAAAAAACCTTTACCATCAGGGCGTAAAGTTTCGAATCAATTAACATTTCGGCCCGTCATACTATTACAAAATTCAATTTGTTTTCAAGGAAATTTGGAATATGTCTATCATTTGACTGGAAATAGCGGTTAAGTGCACAAGATGCACCAAACCGAAGATTATTTTGTATCAATGACTACACCGTCGCTTTTTGTTGTACATTGCCGCACAGCGGTTTAAGATTATGGCCGTTTTTGCCGACTGTTTTTTTTGATTGGCAAAAACCCTATAACATTGCGAAGGGTTCACAATTAAAACCTTTCTCTTTTCCAGAGGAGAATGAATCATGAAAGTTGCGGTTGTGGGAACGGGCTACATCGGACTGGTAACAGGCGCTTGTTTTGCCGAAATGGGCAACACCGTCTGGTGCGTGGATGTGGACGAAAACAAGATCGAGGATCTCAGGAAGGGCATCATCCCCATTTATGAGCCCGGTCTGGAAGCCGTTGTCCATGAAAACCACAAGGAAGGGCGGCTCCATTTCACCACCTCCCTGCCTGAGGCGATGAAACATTGCCAGGTCTATTTCATCGGCGTCGGGACCCCGCCGGGTGAGGACGGCTCGGCCGATCTGCAGTACGTTCTGGCCGTGGCCCGGGAGATCGGGCGTCACATGAGCGGATATTCCGTCGTTGTCAACAAGTCGACAGTCCCGGTCGGCACCGCTGACAAAGTCCGGGCCGCGGTGCGCGAGGAGTTGGAAAAGCGCGGCGTCCAGCACCCATTTGACGTGGTCTCCAACCCCGAATTTCTCAAGGAGGGGGAAGCGGTCAAGGATTGCATGAAACCCGACCGCATCGTCATCGGCGTCGACAGCGACCGCGCCCGGGAAGTCATGGTAGAATTGTACGCCCCTTTTAACCGCAATCATCAGCGGACCATCTTCATGGGGATTCGCGATGCGGAAATGACCAAATATACGGCCAATGCCATGCTCGCCACCAAGATCTCCTTTATGAACGAGATCTCCAACCTCTGCGAGCTTCTCGATGTGGATGTAGAGAACGTCCGCCTCGGCATCGGTTCCGACAGCCGCATCGGCTACTCTTTCATCTACCCCGGCTGCGGTTACGGCGGCAGCTGTTTCCCCAAAGATGTCAAGGCATTGTTGGGAATGGCGCGGGAAATCAACTATGAATCCAAGGTCCTGCAGGCGGTGGAGGACCGCAACGATCTGCAGCGCCAGCTTCTGTTCAAAAAAATAGTCAATCGGTTCGGTTCGGACCTTGGCGGCCTGACCATCGCCGTATGGGGGCTTTCCTTCAAGCCGGGGACCGACGATCTGCGCGAGGCCAGTTCCAGGGTATTGGTAAGTGCCCTTATCGAGGCCGGCGCCCGGGTGCGGGCCTACGATCCGGTGGCCATGGACAATGTGCGCAAGGAATGGCCGAAGGAATGGTTTGCTTCGGGAGCCCTGATCCTCACCGACCACCAGTACGGGGCCTTGGAAAACGCCGACGCCATGGTCCTGGTGACGGAATGGAAGCCGTTCCGCATCCCCGATCTGGAAGCGATGAAACGGGTCATGAAGCAGAACGTGATCTTCGACGGCAGAAACCAGTACGATCCGGAGGCCGTTAAAACGGCCGGATTCGAGTATGAAGGGATTGGCCGGAAATAAGCCGATCAAACCGCCCTGTCATCGGCAGCAGGTCTCCCCATCCCTACTCCACCCCGACCACGGCCCAAACCGGGCAATGGTCCGAGGGCTTTTCCATGGCGCGGATATCGTAATCGATGCCGGCCTCCAGGCAGGCGTCGAGAAGCTTCCGGGTCATGAGAATATGATCGATGCGCAGCCCCCTTCTGGGCTCGTACTCGAAACCACGGCTGCGGTAATCGAACCAGCTGAAGCGGTCATCGATGTCGGGGTGCAATTCGCGGAAGCTGTCGTACAACCCCCATTCCAGCAATTGTCCGAACCACTCCCGCTCCTCGGGCAGGAAACAGGTTTTGCCGGTACGCAGCCAGCGTCCGGCATTGTCCTCGCCGATGCCGATATCCCCATCCAGCGGAGCAACGTTGAAATCCCCCATCACCACCAGAGCTGCCGCCGGGTCGCAACACTCATCCAGGTAGCGGCGCAGATCGGCGTAGAATTTTCTTTTGGCTGGGAATTTGACCGGATGGTCGCGGTTTTCCCCCTGGGGGAAATAGCCGTTGATGACCTCCAGGGTTTCCCCCGAGGAGAGCCGGAAGACAGCGCTGATAAAACGCTTCTGCGCTTCCTCGCCGTCGCCGGGAAATCCAAGGCGCACCGCCAGCGGCTCCTGGCGGGAAAGAAGGGCGACCCCGTAGTGGGTCTTCTGGCCATGGAAAACTAACCGGTATCCGAGGTCTTCAATGGCAGCCACGGGAAAGTTTTCATCCTGAACCTTGGTCTCCTGCAGACCGATGATGTCGGGCCGGTGTCTTTCTTCAAGGGCCTGGAGCTGATGAAGACGGGAGCGAATGCCGTTGACATTAAAGGATACGATTTTCATGACCTGTTGTTACCCCCCCAAAAAAATTTCTTTCACCCGGCTGAACATTATCAAACAAAATGTAATCAGCCTCTCAAAAAACAGATGACCCCGACTAGGGCCAAACAGCCTGTCTGCAACTACCGCAGGCCTAACAAATCTATCAGCCATTCAGGTTATCAGCAATTGTTAAAAACCCGTTTACTCGACCTTGGGCGGTAGCGAGTGATAGATTTCACCCCTTTTTACAGTGGCTTAAAACCAGCTCAGAGGTTTTGGACTGGAAATCAAAAAAAACCGTCACCCCGAACAGGGTGACGGTTTTCCGGTTTCCAGATAGGTTTATAAGTTTCAATTAAAGATACTCAATGGTAATGCTGTCTCCCGACCCTCTGACACTCAAAATACGGGTGATGTCAACTCCGGCAGCGCTGATGCCGTCGTTGATGCCGTTGATAATGGCCGTTTTGATGCTGCCGCTGTTGAGGACATTGGTAAGCGCCGCGTCAAGGGTCCTTCTGACCGTTCGCGTGGCATATCCCTCGAAGCCTGCATCAAGCCAGCCCCATCCACCGGGGAAGTTGGCGCTTAATCCGGAAACCGAGACATCGACATCCGAATAGGTCAGCTGTCCGCCGCTTACCCCCGGGGTTACCTTGATGTTGACGGTAAAAGCGCTGAGGTTGACATCGGGGGCATAATCGTCTTTCCATTTTCCCTTCCGGCTGCCGGTTTTGCCCACCAGACCGATCTTGATTTCCCGTGAATCCCTGCCGTCAAAATTAAGGGTGATCTGGAGTTTACCACCGTTTACAGAAAACAGGTTGCTGTCTCCCCGATGGTAGGCGCGGATGTTCCTTAAAAATATCCTGTAAAGCAGGGCTCCGGATTCCGTATCGTAATAAGGAAGCGTGAAATTCATCGGTGTTCCCGAGCCACCGATATTGAAATCCACCAGACAGCCGTTTTCCTGATAAGGGTTCCGGCGCCAGTCGGCCGCAGGGACGGTTTCGTCCCAGTTATCAATTACAATCTCACAAGTAGTGGCCATGCCCAGAAGATTCAACATGGCATTATTGATGCGAGCGGTCCGGGGGGTCCATTCATGGGTAAAGGTCTTTCTGTCGGATTCCAAGGGCAGGACATAACTGGCTCCGATGTCGACCATGATTCTTATGGCATTGGTCTGGAAGGCACGACTTCGGTCGGGCAGGTCGATCTGGCCGAGCTCGACACGCTGGTTCTTGCGGATTTCCATCCTCGGCGTCGTAAGGGTGCCGGCGGCCAGGGTGCCCCCCTCAACTTGGTAACTGACGTTGATAGGTGTGGAACGAAAATCGGCATTGCCGGTGTTTTTGGCAAAAAATTTGATGGTGAGATTGTTCTGGTCGACTTCGGGTTCCAGGATGGTCAGGATCGGTTTTTTTACCGTGACCTGAAGGGATTTTTGTGCCCGCAGCATCCTGCCGCCGCCCTCCGGGGCCGCCGTGGCAACCAGGCTGAAGGTTTTGGTGCTGGAGGGCCGATAGGTCATTCTGCCGGCCATCCATGGGGTTCCGTCACTGGCCGTATGGGCTTCTCCGGTAACGGTTTGGCCGTCGATCGTGACCCTTGGAGTTCGAACATTTCTGTAGGTTATGCTCCAGGAGAGTTCAATCTCCTCGCCCAGCTCAACGAAGGGTGGCGGAGAGGACGATGATGAAGAACCGCCCATCATCGAAGGCGCCATCATCGTTCCTGCCGGGACTGCCTTTTTAAAGGTGGTGATGGACAACTGGGGGAGTTTTTTCAAAACCTCACCGGCGTTTCTTTGCATCAGCATCGGCTTAGTCGTACTCTTCGTTGTTGGGCATTTAGTCGGGCTTGGAGATACATCCTTTATGGCTGGCTTGTTCAGGTCCGCTGCAATGCTGCTCGCGGATGCGGCCATGGCCGGAGCCGTTGCCGACAAAAGCACGGAAGCCCCAAAAAACAACATCCATGTACTCCTTTTGAACATTTTCATTTTCCCCTCCTATGGTTTCTGATGCGGGTTTAAAATTGGATCACAATGGATTTTCACTGGTTGCGCCTCGCTTATTCTTTTATGTCTGAGTACCGCAAAAAGGGAAAAGGGTTCAAAAAAGGCAGGAATATTTTTTTTATCCGGCGGTTTGGCGGAGAGGTCAAGGTGAAAGTTTTACAATGGCGATGAGGTAGCGCTGACAAAATTCTGTTCGCAAGATCAGGTGACCTTTGGGGGGAATGGCCAAGCGAGCGTGGCAAAAAAACAACGGGTGTAATGGACCCTGAAGCCACGGGTTTTCGGGTGCAGGCCAATAAATGGGGGATTTATTCAGGGGTCGATTTTCTGTCACTGCAAAGAGAAAGCTTCAAAAGCTTTTCTTCCCAGGCGCAGAAATCTCCATTGAAAACAGGCAGTTGCGATTGAATGACGCGGCCGCTCCGGTCTTGGGCTATGGCGAGCAAGCCGGACACCACAGCTGAGGACATGGACGTACCACTGAGAAAGTTATGTTTTTGCCCCGGCACGGTCGTAAACAGGTTGAAAGCAGGAGCCGAGACAGCCGCCTTTGAGGCAATTACGGGGTTTGGAAAGGGGTTTCCGTTCTCGTCCGTCCCTGCAACGGCAATGACATTTCTGTGAGAGGCGGGGAACCACAGGGTTTCCTGATCGCTGCGATTGCCCACGGGTGCAACAAAAATAACACCCCGCCGCGCACCTTCTTCGATAAGGTGCCGCAACAGCATATCCCCTATCAGGGAGCCAAAACTCATGTTGACAATATCCGCCTTCTTTTCAATGGCGGTATCCAGGGCCCTTGCCAGGGAGTAGGTCTGGCATCTCCCCTCCGGGTGTTTCTCGGAAACCTGCTGGCAGGCCCTGAGGGCCAGAATCTCGACGCCGGGCGCCAACCCCGAGATGCCGAAATCATTAAGGTCGGCCCCGATGATACCGGCTACGGCCGTTCCGTGAATTTCCCCCCGATAGGGGGAGTTTTCCACGAAATTTTCATGAAAGGCAACCCGCTTATTCAAATCTTGGTGATGGGTGTCCACTCCGGTATCGACAATGCCCACGGTCACATGGCGGCCGGTGTATCTCCGGTGAATTTTATCGAGATTGCAGACCGAATGAATTTTCTGCAAATCGCTCATCGGTTCGGACATGGTGCGGAAAATGTTATTCGGCTGGGCGGCGACAACCCCCCTTTCCTTTTCCAACGCTTTTATGACGGTATAAATGTCTTTGTCTGTCGAAAGAACCGCCATGGTCCGGCGAATGGTGCGGATCGAATCGGTCTTGATTAAACGAAGATTGTACTTTAGGGCCAGGTCTTTCACCACTCTCTCGGCATGCCCCGACCGGAGCACCACGAGTATTTGACCCGGCACATGGTCGGGCGAGGGCAGTATCGTGAACTGAAATTCCCCACTCATCCCTTTTATATTGCCGTTTTTATCGTATCCTGAAACCTTCCAGAGGTATTCCCCGGCAGTCGAAAACAGGTCTTTTCGTTCCCGTGGCCCAAAAGCATATTTTGCAGCCCGGGTTTCATCTGAAAAAAGGGCTTTTTTGCTTTCTTGGTCAAAAACCTCGATGGTATAAGTGCTTGCCCCTTCCAACCCATCCCAGGAAAACAATGCCGGCGGGTCATCAAGCGCTGCGTTGTCTTCAGGAAAAACGAGACGTATCGTCGCCTTTTCAGTCTGATCGCCTATCGGGACATCATAGGCCGCACGGGCCACCAGTTGCTTTTGCCGGGGACCGGAAATGACAAACTGAATGGTGTAACCCCCCTTGTCTGCGATCGGGTCCAGGGGCAGCTCCGGGCTGGCGATAACCCAGGTGTCCTTCGATGTGAGCGCTTTTTTTATGTCCTCCCTGTGCGAGTCATCACCCAGGGAGGGGATGACCGGCCCTCTGGTTATTGTTCCCTGGGGAAAGCCGGACTTAAGGGACACCGGGGCTTTGACAGCGCTGCCTTGGGCAACCGATGGGTCAGGGGGGAGGGGAATCCCTATGGCTTTATTAACCCGGCCAGGATCAAGGTATTCTTTCACCCGGGAGAGGGTTTTGTCATTGACTTTCCATACTCCATCGATCCAGCCCATGCCCTTGAAGCGAATGGCCGCATAAACCTTGAGGCCTTTTTTATGGTTTTTTACGGTTATGCCTGAATTGAAGTTTTCAAAAAACAGGAAGACATCCACTATTTCCAAACTGGGCTGAGCCTCGGCTACGGGAAAGACCTTTCTCTCTATCGGGAGTGCTTTTTTTACATCAGGAGACAGCGGCCAGGGTGTGATTGTCAGTAAAAGGTTCTGGACGACAGTCTGCTTTTTCGCGTCGCTAATGGTGACGGAAAATGAAAAGGATCCCTCCATGACGGGAGAACCGGAAATGATCCCGGTTCTCCCGAGCGTCAAGCCTTTGGGAAGGGAACCGGATTTCAGTTTGAAAACAAAGGGTTTTTCCCCTTTGGCCGGGAGCTGACAGGAATAAAACCTTTTCACGGTTCCCTGGGGAAGCCTGATATTTGAGAGGGATGTTATGGTTGATACGGATTTCAGCGGGGCAGGAGTCGTTTTTGGGGTAATGACTGGTTTTTCCGGAAGGGTTTGCAAAGCCTGGGAGCTCTGGGCTGCACCCATCATCAAAACCAGGAAAATTACAAGCACGAAACGGGCTGAACTTATGCCAGGCATCTTGATTTCTTTTCCGCGACTATCCATTTCCGGCTTCTTATTTCAGGGTGTCGTCAAATCCCTTTTCCGCGAATCGTACGGCCTTGTGTTTTTTTAGTTCTTCCAGGACCCGGACTATGTCCTTGTTCTCCTTAATTCGGACCGTATAAAGCCCCTGGGACGACGGCCCGTCAATAATGGTTCCTTCGATGCCGTTCAGGATACCTCTAATATCCATTTCTCTGGTTTCCGAGGCAAAAACGATATGAAGGGTCTTCCCGCGCCCAACGCCCGACGGCCCCGAACTCAACGTGGTGTATTTATCCGGATGGGGGATGGAGGCAACGAGAATAAGGATAACCACCATCTGGACACCGGCCACTGCCCACGAAATCCGGGAAGAGACGAAAACAGGCCTGAAAAAATCCCGAACTCCGTCAAAAAAACCAGCTTTCCTGGAAACGACGGGCGCCTTCTTTTCCGCCCTTATTTCCTTCATGACTCTCTGAAATACCGCTTCGGAAGCAGAAGGCATCTCATCCCCTATCGGTGCATAGGAGGATTTTATTTTTGAGAACTCCAGAAGCTCCCGTTCAACATCCGGATATCTGCTCAAACTGCGTTCGAACTCTGACCGTTCCTGCTCGGGAAGGTTGTTGTTCAGGTAATCCGGAATTTTATCCCTCAGTTCGTCTTTTCTATAGGTCATGTTTACCTACCCCCATATTTCCAAGCACCTCCTTCAAGGCGTCTTTTGCGTAAAAAACCCTTGTTTTTACCGTGCTCACAGGGACATCCAGCAAAGCGGAAACTTCCGGGTAATTCATTTCATGGAAAAATACCAGGTCGAGTATTTCCCGGTGCTTAGCTGACAATTTCAACAGTGCCTCCTGAATCAGGGTCGGCCTGTCGAACAGTTCCACGTCCGCCAGGGAATTATCCGGAATCTCGAAATGGTCATCCAAGTTTTCAAAATGTTTAAACTTCCGCAATTCGTTCATGGCAATATTCCGGGCAATGCCAATGATCCATGTGGTCACTTGGGCTTTTCCTTGAAAACCGGCTGCACCCTTCCAGACCGCGACATAAGTCTCCGCCAGAATATTTTCGACCGTATGCTCGTCTGCCACCAGTCTGCGGAGATAGAGCGCCACCCTCCCGTAGGTGCTTTCATAAAGCTGCCTGAACGCATTTTCATCACCTTTCCGGACCAGCTTCAAGAGCCTCAAGTCAATGTCTGCGGAGGATCCTTTAAACATAAGTGGCAGCTTCTCATGCGAAGGTTCAAAAAAATGAGGACGAGCTTGATAAAAATTCCGGAATCCGGACCGATTTCTAAATATATTGAGGTGCTGACCGGGTGAGAAAATCTTGCAATGTGATGGGGAGTATAGGAAAAAGGCACGGTCGAGTCAAATCCAATTCCTCGTCATGTTCTTCCTGGACAACCGGGGCTGAATGACGATTTTCTTCTTTTTTTAAAAACCGGCATTTTTTTTTGAACCTTTTGGGTTCAGAACCACACCTAATGACAAAACCCGGGGGGAAACATTTCGAACTGGAAAGCCGGACATATTCTTACCGGACAATAAATCTTGCCATAAATTCGGCAAGGCCGGCTATTGGGCTGCTGCAAGGCAATGGATTGCAATTAATCGTTTTAAATTAATATTTTCTTGCCTTATGAAATAAGGCATGATACCTAACTGAAGACTTAAGTCTTCCTAATATCCAAGACCAGAGCACCCCTTTCATCGCCATTTTCGAAGGAATTTATCCCCCGGCGAAACGGCGCGGAACAGCCGCCTTTTTCTTCTGAGGCCCGGTCGACCCCCACGAAAAGCTCCGTTTCAAGCGAAAAATTTGGCACTGTCTTGGCATTGCAATTGTTTTTTTGGCAATCGGCGCAAACCTCGCGATTTCCACTTTCAGACCATTCTTCCTGGAAATTTCTGGTTTTCCGGGACAAGGAAAAGCAGGTTTGCCGGTCATCTTTCGGACCACCGGAACAGGAGGTTAACCGGTTATGCAATCCATGCGAGCAAAGCTGATATCCTGGTTTTTCGCCTCTATTCTCCTAGCACTTGTCCCAACCACCGGCCTGGCTGAAGAACGCATCACTCTCACGTCTCCCCAAGGGCCCATAGCGGCAGGACAGAATATTGTTTTCCGCATCCGCATCCAGGAATTTCTCCCCCCGGCCGAAGCCACTTTTCATTTCCGCCCCATAGGCACCTCAGACTATCGCACCCTTCCAATGGAAAAGACCTCGGAAATTGAATTCGCGGTGATCCTCGAAAGCCGGCAGATGCTTCCCCCCGGAATCGAATACTTCTTCACGGTCAAGGACGGCCGGGCTCGGCTTTTCACCTCGCCCCGTTTCGATCCGCGCAAAAACCCCCTGCGCGCCGAAGTGCTTCTGAGTGGCGCACCCAAAGGAGAGCTGCTATTTCCCGCCATGGACGGCGCCCGAACCGCTAATCTCCGCCCGACTTTATCGATCCGTTTTGCCGACTTTGAAGATTCTTCCCTGTGGAGTTCCCTGCGCCTGCTGGTGGACGACGTCGATGTTTCTGCGCTGGTCGAGGTCAACGACCAGGGAATGAACTACACCCCCCAAGCCGATTTGGATTACGGCAAACACACCATCATTCTCGAAACCATGGATACCACGGGCACCATCCTCCCCCGGCGCGCCTGGAGCTTCGTCATTCCCCAGTCGGGAGTATTCGACCGGGCCTCGGCCCAGGTCCTGGTGGACGCCCAAAGCGATCTTCGCCTCGTAAGGAAGGAGGGCTCCCAGGATCCCGGCTGGAAAGTTCAGTCCAATGCCACTTTGACCTCGGCTGTTGAAACGGGTGACCTCAAAGCCTCTTTTCAAGCAAACGCCTGGTACACGGAGCAGGAGGGGGGAAACGAAACCGAAGACAGTTTCAACCTCAACAATTTTCTCCTGGAGCTTATCTACCGCCAACAGCGCCTGGCCATCGGTGACCTTAACATAGCGGGCACCGAGCTGATCAGCGAATCCATCTCGCGCCGCGGCTGTCTTCTCGAACTCAACTACAAAGGAACGACGGCGCGGACCTTTGCCCTGCGCAGCGACTATATCACCGGTTTTGACCATGCCCTCGACCTCAGCGACCCGGACCAGCGGCTGTTCGGCGGTTCCCTGAAACAGCAATGGGACGGGCCAGGGAAAATAGCGGTTGAAGGAACGGCTGTCACCGGAAAGATCGACAACCAAGACGATTCCAACACCGGTTCTCTGATCTCCCCAACCAAAGGACAGATATACTCTTTACGTGTTTCAACCACCCCTTTCGAGGAAAAGCTCAACCTTACGGGGGAATACGGCTGGAGCCGCTTTGACGAGAATAGCGACGACGAATACGGTTATGAACACGGCGAAGCCTGGCTGCTGAGGTTCTCAGGACGCGCCGGCAGCTACGACTACGGTGGCGGATACAAGCGCCTCGGCCAGGATTTCCGCAGTATCGTCGACCCCACAATGGTGGAGAACCGTGAGGAGTACATTATTTACGGGACCAAGACCTTTGCCGAGTCAAGCTTTTCCGCCAGCGGCCTTCACAGCCGCGACAACATGGAAAAAGACCCACTCCTGCCCGTCGTCCGCACCACCAGCACAGACCTCGCCTACAACCTTTTCAAGCCCGACTGGCCGACCTTTTTTCTGAATGCCAATATCACTTACCAGGACAGCGCCGACGAACCCGACAGTATCGACGCCATCAAAAATATGTCACAGACCATCGGGGGCGGCATGGCCATCGTCAGGGAAAAATGGAATCTGGCCCCCAGCTATTCCTTCACCCGGTTTGAGGACGATTCCGTCGCCGACAGCGACAGCCGCACACACCAGGCTGTTGTCAGCTTCGGCTATCAACCTACCGACCGCCTGGCCCTCAATCCAACCGCATCCTGGAGCCGGACGGACTCGGGAAACGGCGCTCCGACCAGCGAGACATGGCAGGGGACCCTGGCAGGGACCTATACTTTCAACCCCAGTCATGATTTCTATGTGACATTGTCGGCTATCGATTCGGACACCGACGACGACTCGTTCCACACCATTACCTTTGACGGCATCTGCCAGTACAACTGGCACCCGGACACCTGGTTTCTGAAACAGGCGCAAAAAACCATTTCCCTGCGGGGGAGGTACAACCGGGTCGACGACCAGATCAGCGACGACTCGGAAGAAGATTACTCCGTCTTTGTGGTTTTGAGCATTGGCGGACTGTCACTGAACTTTTTCTAACGACCCATAATCCGGGAGTCTGTTATGAACCGAATACATTTTTCCAAAACCCGTTTTCAAACAATCTCCATGATAATCGTGGCAGCCATCGCCTTTCTGGCCGTTTGCCTGGCCGGCAACGCATTCGCCATCACCATGACCGCTACCCCCCCCAGCGCCAGAGTAACCCCGGGGATCAACAATTCCGTGCAAATCTTCTACCGCGCTTTTCAGCTCGATGCGCCGACCTTTACCGCAATTTCGGATGAAGGGCTTTTTATAGTCCTGGGTGAAACCATTTTGGGACGAGTCCATACCACCAAAACCATCACCCTGGTCAATAATCAAGGTACCACCACCGAAACCCTTATTGTTCCGGCGGAGGTTATCAAAAGAGCTCAGGAACTCAATCAGACCACTATCCTCTTCCAGCGCACCTTCTTCGATACCAACCCGAATTCTAATTTTCCTCCGGGTACTGCGGCAATTCAATTGCAGGTCGTGCCCGCCAGTGCCGGTTCTTTCTCTCTGGCGCGCCTGAAGCTCGAGTTCAACCAGCCCGTGTCAGATGACGTCACACGCCCCGCTTCCGGCGGCAGAATCACCGTACCGAGAAACAGCCGGGGCCTGACGGCCACGGCAACCATCGCTTACAACGGCGGCGGTACCCTGCGCGGCCAGTGGAAGGTCGATGGTCAGATTCTCAGTCACGTGACCCATTATCTAGCCCCCGGCCTCCGCGAAATCGACATCACCAGTCCGGTGACACCGGCTTTCCCGACCTATGCCTCGGGGCTCCACCGGGTGGAATTCGAAGTCCTTGAGCCAGCTCCCGGCTTCAATGAACCGATCATTTTCTACTATGTCAGCGACGCCCCTCCCGGTCCTCCCCTCGGCAGCCTCCAGCTTATTGCACCGATGGAGAGCGCCCATATCTCCATCAGCCGCGACAACCTCCCCGAGTTTTCCTGGCAATCGGCCGGCAACGGATTAATTTATCATTTCCAGATTTACGGTCTGAGTTCACCGGCGTCGGTTCAAAACCTGTCCCAAATCGACTTCTCCGGGCACAAACCCCTGCTTGCCGCCCTGACCAATGACACCGCCTACCGAATCAGCATCTTCGACATAGACCGCATTATCCCGGGCATCCCCTACGTCTGGCGGGTGCAGGCCTTCAACGGCAGAACCGGACTTGCCGCCAGCTTCTCGCGACTGGTCTATTTCCATTCTCCGGCCCCCGCTACCCCTGTGAAAAATGACCCCCGACCTAAAAACGAGCCCCGGGGAGAAGCCCTTAACTGATCCTTGCCAAAGCAGAACCTGCCTGTCTGGCATTTTCTGGAAATCATCCGTGGATCGCAAGGGAGAAAGCAACCCTGCCCCCAGGGCGGCGGGGTTGCTCCCGGAGACGGCAGTGCCCCCTGAAAGGGGATCATTCGATGGACAGGATTTTTTTGAACCATTTGGATGCCTTCGGTGACTAAACAGGTATCGGAAGCTGTCCGCCACCCGACGTCCCCCTCTCCAGCCGAGACTGCGAACAGCTCCGCGACTGGCAGTCAAACCCTGGCGGAGGGGCAAAACAACCTTGGGACCAAAAGGGGCCGAATCTTCAAATATTTCTTTTTCGCGAGGTGAAACAATGAAGCGACTTCCGTTGTTCATGGTAACGCTTGTCCTGCTGCTGGCTCCCTCCGCGACAGCGCTCGCCACCCGTCCTCAGCTGCAAGTGTCGGAAGATCAGGATCGCCCTCTTCCCATTACCATTCGTCCGGGAAACTCCGGAATGATGGGCGTGAGCCCTGCCGGACAGAGCAATATACCCGTCGTGCTGAGCGTTTCCCCGGCAAACGTTAGCCAGGGTCAGTCAGGCAACATCATACTTATCGGGCAAAACCTCAGCAGTAATATGCGCATTATCCTCGGCGACGGCATTACCACCGGCACACCTTCCCTGCTCAATGACATTGGGGCGAGTGCTACCCTGCCGATCAGCGTCTCAGCCGATGCGACCCCCGGACAGAGGATATTGAGATTTCAGTATCGTGACCAGGTCCACCAAAGCCAGGCCCGCATCACGGTTTCCGGAACCTCGACCAAACCTGCTGTCAGAACCATCGTCCCCAACACCCTGCAACGCGGGCAGCACTATGACCTGACTTTGACCGGCGTCCGCCTGGAAGGTGTTTCGGCCGTTAACTTCGGGGCCGGCATTACCAGCGAAAGTCCGGTGGCCGAAAACAACAGGCTGAGGGTATCTGTCCAGGTCGCGGCAAATGCCCAACCCGGTGCGCACATGGTTACTTTGGTCGATGCCGCTGGCAGCCATACAGCTTCGGTGGCGGTTACGGTAGCAGGGGGTGACTCGCTTGTTTTGGATTCTCCCCTTACTTTTAAT